>JGI12480J12845_1000559_pt1 | contig 8012 bp, 5 predicted proteins | sample A23M3SouthBayCA_2_FD_12845 | JGI IMG/M metagenome (IMG submission 12845) | reverse complement strand
CCGCCTACCCTGATGGATTCGAGGCCGAGTTCACGGACAAGCCCCACCCGCAAAGCGCCGAAGGCGCTTAGGGTGGGGTAGTTGACTCACTGAGCGGAGTAGTAACCGTAACGAGACTTCCACGGGGATCGGCATCCTGAATATCGACAGTCCCGCCAAGCTCTGTTACGACCCAGTTGACAAGCCATAGCCCTAGACCACTTCCATGGAGTAGTGGCGACTCCTCACCCTCGCGTAGCNCCTGCCGTTCGTTGCTCGGAATTCCGGGGCCGTTATCCCGAACTGTAACTCTCCCCTGTGGGACATTTCCTTGGTGGGTTGTCTGCATCGTTACGGCGATGGATGGATCCTCCGCATCGTTATGCTTGGAGGCATTCTCAACAACTTCCTGAATCACCGTCTGTAGTTCCATATTAACAGTGAGTGACGTTTCAGGAATTGATGTGGTGACTATGTCTTCCGGGAGCGCAGCCTCAGCCAGTGCCCCATGAACTACTTCATCTAGTGAACACATTTCCTGATCAGCAGAGTCTTCAGTAAATGTTCTTTCAATACGGCGTGCCTGTTGGCTTATTTGAAGAAGATCATCGACTGCTTGAGAGATCTCGGTAAGTGCAGATTCCTGTTTACTCGTTCCGGATTCGGCAAGTAGATCTGCGTATCCCTCGATAACGTTCAGTTCGTTTCGTAAATTATGACGAAGAACACGATATAACACTTGGAGTTGCTGCTGACGTCGGCGTTGTTGCGTTATCTCGGTGTTGACAGCGACGAAATAGTCAATATTGTCTGACCCCATAGTAATTGGCGCGATAGTCTGGTCTATGTACTGGCGGCGACCATCTTTGCGCCTATTGATGAGTTCGTTCTCCCACGTCTTCCCCGATAACACCGTCTGCCAGAGGTCTCGATAGAACTCCTTGTCGTGGGCCCCAGACTTCAGAATCCGCGAATTCTGATCAATCACCTCCTTGTTACCGTACCCCGTCATTTCTCCGAAAGCAGGGTTAGCGTACTTGATCGTTCCATCCGGCTCGGTGATGTAAATCGCGTGCCCAGCATGTTCGACGGCCTGCTGGAAGATTTGCGCTTCTTCCCGAGCCCGAATGTCAGCGATTGCACGTCCGATCGTGTTTCCGAGGTTTGCCAGAATATCCCGCTCTTCGCCGACAAATGCGTTCTCCCGGCGAGTGTACAAGTTCAGAATACCGAACACTTCGTCGTCGTAGTGAATCGGGACCGCAGCAGTCGCTCGTACGTCAAACTCAGACAACGACTCTCGCCATGGCCCCATCTCAGGAGCTGTCGACACGTCTTGGACAGTACAGACGGATAACGTTTCGAATGCCCGTCCAGTAGGGCCTTGCCCGGTCTCCGTTTCGTCGGTCGTCACGCTGACGTGGTCAAGGTACTCCTTCGCGCCACCACCCATCGCCCGAGGGTAGACGGTAGTGTCTTCGTCCGCCCTCTCACCGATCCAAGCGAACTGGTATGCCTCCGACGCTGACAAGTTTTGACAAACAGCCGATTCGAGGTCGCCTCTGCTCGAGGCCTGGACGACCGCTCGGGTCGTTTCGTGAAGCGTCCGATTGATGCGATTCAGTTGTGCAAGCTGGTTTCGTTGACGTTCGAGCTGTCGAGCCTGTTCCCGGCGTTCCGTCACATCACGTATGCTGAACACAACTCTCGACCCGTTCTGCTCGCTCAACGTGCTCGCAGAGACCTCGGTCTCGATTTCCAATCCTCCATTAGTCGTACAAACGAGGTCGTCAGTTCGGCCACGACCTTCTGTTATCACGCGTGCAAGGAAGCTCTCATAGGCGTCTACATCTGTCGGATGAAGATCCTTCGAGGGAGAGAGAGACAGAAGTTCTGACTCAGAGTACCCGAGTACCTCTGCTGCACGAGGGTTGCAGTCGAGGATCTGATCTCGGTCGGTGTCAATGATGAGCATCGCATCGTTGACTGCTTCGAAGACCGCTCTGTATCGTTCCTCGGTGCGTTCCAGCTCGTTGGAAAGGTTCTTCGAGAGTCGTCGTTGCTCTATGAGATTCTTAAGTCGGTGTTTGAGCGTTGACGGATCGATCGGAACTGGGACTGTATCGTCGATAATCTCCCATACCCCGTCAGCGAACGAGGAATCGTCCGAGGTGTGAACGAGAACAACCGGATAAAACCGCGGGTCCTCCGAATCTTGCCGGGACTGGAGCCAGTCGCGGTGATGAGCGAGTGCCGGTTCGTCGACGAGAATGAGGTCCTCTTGAGAAGACATGCCCGGCGGTGAAACCTCACGGAGTGTGAAACCAGACACCTCTCGAAACCACCTTGCTAACTGGCGGCGATTCTCGTCGTGTTCAAACAGGAGACCAACGACAGGCGTCTCTTCCGTCGCAGTCAAATCACCCCCAGTCGAATCGTCGCCGTTCATCTTACGACCCATCGTTGGCCTCGGCGGGCTCTGACTCAGACTGTCCAAAAGTGACGTTGGTTACTGCAAAGCGCGCTCCACCGGTGTCGCTCTCCGTTACGGAAACGTTCCAGCCGTGTCCATCAGCGACCTGTTCGACGATCGAGAGACCGAGCCCGGTTCCGTCTGATTGTGTACTAAACCCTGATTCGAAGATGCGTTCCCGTTTTGATTCCGGGATTCCATTCCCGTCGTCGGCGATGTAGAACCCATCAGGGAGTGATCCGACAGTCACTGTCACCGGTCTCTCATTATGCTCTTTTGCGTTCCGGTAGAGATTCGTGAACAGTTCCTTCAACGGACTTCGGTTCGCCCAAACTAAACACCGTCCATCGAGTACAACGTCAAGCATACATCTGCCCGAAGCAAACTCGTTCCACGTTTCTTGGGAAAGTGTTTTGACCGAAACCAGTTCGAAATCGGACGCGGAATAGTCCTGACGGACGAGCGTCAGCACGTCTCCGATAAGGGCCTCAATCCGTTCGAGTGCCTGTGCCGTCCGGTCGAAGTACTCCTCGTTGCCGTTCTCGCGAGCGCGTTCCAGATTTCCTTGGGCAACATTCAACGGGTTACGAATATCGTGAGAGAGGACGCTGGCGACCTGTGCTAACTGCCGTCGTTGCCCGTAATCGACCGACAACCGGTACAACCGAAGGAGCGACTCGATTCGTGGTCGGAGTTCGGCCATCGAGACCGGCGTCGTGATAACATCGTCAACGATCTCCCAGGCCGAGGAATCAATACGCTCGGCATCGCTAGTAGTGACGAGTAAACACGGGCGGATGATCGGTTCTGAGGCTTGGCGTAGGGCCCGGAGTTCTTCGTGACACTGTTCGAGTCCCAGTTCATCGACGATACAAAGCGCAAACTCAGGCTCTGTCGGAATCGATTCAGCGGCCGAAACGTGATAGTCTGACTGTAACTCCGTCGCGAGCATCTGTCGATTGTTCTGGTGGCCGATACAGAGGAAGACCTCCTCGTCTACATCGAACCGATCGGCCTCGTCAGGGGTGCAGGATTGCTTCGGCATCAGATTCCCTCCCCCAGTGTCACGGCGCCCATTAGCTCTCTGTAGAGGCATCATCAGTCCATTCCGGGGTCCCTGAGAGAATCCCGCGCAGTCGCGTCAACGGATCCCCGACTTCGAGGCCGTTCTCCGTAATCTCGAATTCGCGGAGCGAGCGCTCGAAGTCGCTTGTTCGCTTCTTGAGGACGCCGGTTACCTTGCGGAGTTCGCCTGCGTATTCGATATGTCGGAGGAACATGATGTTATCCGCGAGATAGCTCACGCCTGAATCGGTCGCGCTGAACTCCTCCATCAACGTGCTCGACTCGTCGACGAGGACCACAGTCACCCCCATGTTCGTGAGATACCGGCACAGCGCATGGAGCTTCCGTGTGAGGTCCTGTTGGTCGCCCTGGATGGAGAGTTGATACCCGCGGATCCCGTCAATCATAACGATATCTCCCCCATCGCCCTCAACCTCCCTTCGGACTGCCTGTGCGAATTGTTGAGGCGACATGTCTAGAGGCTCTAATTCTTCGAGGGCTAGCGTCTCCCGCTCCTCCATGTCCCGAATTGGAATGCCAATCGCCTCGGAACGAGTTCGAAGCGTTGCAGCACTCTCCTCAAAAAGATACATGAGCGACCGCTCGCCGCGCTCAGCGGCTTCCTTCATGAAATGTGTCCCAAGCGTCGTCTTCCCCGCACCCGTGGGACCGCTGATGACCGTCACCGTCCCACGTTCGATGCCCCCATTTAGCATTTCGTCCAATGCCGGCACCCCCGAGGAGATCGCTTCTGACTCAAATTGCTTATTGTGGCTACCGGGATGGAGCTCCGGGTATACCGCGATGCCCGCGTCAGTGATCTCCATCGCGTGATGGCCTTCCTGAATCGAGGACCCACGGAATTTCGGCACGTCGATGGTGTGCCCCATCGCCGAGTCACCGAGTTCGATCGTACCGTCGCTCATAAATTGTAAGTCGTCGTCAGGCTTCGAGTCGGTAGCCTGCGTCGTGAACAGCACAGTTGCCCCCTGCTCGCTGAGCATTCGCATAAACGAGAGGGCCTGTTTCCGGAACTGATACTCGTCGGTAGAGAGGTATCGGAGTTGAGTGATCGGATCGACGAACACACGGTCGGGTTCCAGTTCGGTCACTCTGTCCGAGATCGACTCGATGAACGGATCGCGTTCTACCTGACTCGATTCAAAGATATCGTAGCCTTGATCATCAGTGAAGAACCCAGATTTGGGACTCAAATCCAAGAAGTCGACTCCGGTGAGATCAAAGCCGAGTTGAGCCCCGTTCTGTTCGATATCCCCAATCTCCTCCTCGAGGTTGATGAACAGCGCCGACTCATCGTTCGCAACACCCGTAGTGAGGTAGTGCAACCCGAGAATAGTCTTTCCCGTTCCTGGTCGTCCGCGAACCAAGTAACTCCGCTCTGGAATGAGCCCACCATGGAGTATTTCATCAAGTCCCGGAATCCCGGTGGAAATACGAGTGACTGTCCCCTGTTCGTTCGTTGTTGGATCGGTAGTGTCGTTCATGATCTCTCTGAATCCTCCTGCCGTGGACGGAGCACGGTCTCACCGTCGGCGTGAACCGTCACAAGAAACTCGCTGCATGGAAACACGATTTGGCCGTATAGCCGACCCCGTTCGTCATCTCCAATCGGCTCGAAGAGCCGGTCTAAAGCGTCCGGGTCGACGCTGGCAAAGAGCGGTTGGCGATCCGCGGAGTCAACATCAGAGATCGCCTTCACGATACCCGGAAGGGCCGCACTATGCGACCAGCCAGTCTCCCACTCGTGTTCTGCCAAATATGTCTCAGTCGTCCGATGGTACCGGACGCTAGCTGTCTCCGTTCTTATGACCTCGTCCGCCTCACGAGCGGCTATCCGATCGTCGTTATCCATCTGACTGGACCCCCCGAGTAGCAAACTTCTCACGAGCTTCCGCAGCGGTGTAAGCGGTTCGAACGTTGTACTCGTCAGAGAGCCACTCTGTGTATAAATCGGCAAACCCCCTTTTGTCATCAAGAACAGTCGTTTGCTGTTCTTCGAGTTTGGTGAGGAATGCATAAAGGGGTGTACTCCATCCGAGGAGTTCCACCATCAAAAGCTAAGTTCTGATATATCCAGCCACCAGTTGAGTAGGGGCTGACATATACAGAAGTTCGGCTCGGTCAGTTCACATCGCCCGAGGATCTCGACGGGGAAAATCCACCAAGAAGGGAATCCAACAGTTTCCGTTCAGCGGCACGGAGATGCGTGTTGAACGAAGACGAGGAGATGCCCATCTGTTCCGCAAGTTCCAGCCCGCTGAGTTCCTTAGGCGACTCGAAGTAGCCACCGTAGTACGCCAGTTCGAGTGCTTCCCGTTGGCGATCAGTCAATCGCGGGAGAACTTGTTCAGTAAATCGTTCTCGGCCAGGTAGATCCTCGGTCAGCTCTTCGGTTCCAAGTAGCGTCGCATCAGAATACTCGGAAGAAACGATCTCCACTGCGCGGTGGACCGGAATTGTCGGCGGTGTTACGATCCGAACTTGCACACTGCTACCGTCATCACCTATGATGCTTTCGAGGCGAAGACCGTATTTCGCCAAAGTGCTGGCTATAAACGTCGATGAGATGGTAATCTGAAACAGGGCACCATCTTCGGATGCATTGATCTGCGAGACCGCGGAAATAGCGGACGCCTGCTTGGACTCCTCAAGAAACCGCTTCGACGAACAGCCAAACACCCGAACGAAGACTGTCGTTTTGTCTTCGTCCTGCTCACGGATCCCCTCGAACAAGATGGTACAATAGCTGGTTCGAGCAATGCGCAAGAGCGGACACGCCTCAGATTCGATATCGAATCGCAACGCGGTGCCCTGATTAGAGAGAATAGCACTCGTCCGCTCGATCTCCTTGATTGCGTATCCCATAAACTCACCCCAGTCCGTGAGAACCTCTCGCAGCCTCTCTGTGAATTCTTGGCGGTTCTCAGCGTAGAGTGTCAGCACGCCGTAGAGCACACCCTGAAACTTGATCGGTATTGAAATTACAGAGGAGAAGTTCCGACGAATTGCCTCACGCCTCCAGGACTCCCGTTGAGCGTTAGTCGCAATATTACGGATAGCTGTCAGCTCAGATGTTTCAGCGGTTCGAACAGCAGGTTCGGAGGCCTTGCTGTCGAGTGATAGTGAACAGGCATCGAGGTAGCCCTGATCCCGTCCAGACCACGTCCGTGGGCAAAGTTCATCAACTTCTGGCGACAGCTCCCCGATCCACCCGAAATCAAATGAACCATCACTACTGAGAAAGTCACAAACTTGCTGTTCGAGTTCTGCTCGCGTCTCGGATTGCGTCGCAATCTGCGTGAGTTTTCGAATTTTCTTGTTGAGTTCTTCAACGCGCTCAAGCGTTTCGGTCTGTGCTTCTAACTCTTGTTTATGTTGTCTGAGTTGTCGTTCGCGGTTAACACGAGTGCAGACGGACTCGGCATTCCGCGCTAACAGTTCAAGCAAACGCTGGTCCTCCCCATCAATGGTGTCCACGGTCGTCGCGCCACAGATGATTACACCGAACTCCCCGATCGGGACGACGAGCTGACTGCGAATCGGCGTATCGGGATTGTATACTTCCCCGCGGGAGCGGACATCGGCGACGCGAATCGTCTCGTTTGAGATGAAGGCTTCACCGGCGAGGCTCTCCGTGAGCGGAACTGACGGGGGGTCACCGATGATATCCGGGACATCTTCGGAATATGCCACCGGTGACAGCACTTCAGCATCGGTGTCGACAAGATTGACCGAGACAAGTTGCAGATCGAGGCTTTCAATAGCTGTGTCGACGATCGTCTGGGCAACCTCCACTTCAGTCTCAGAACGAACAAGGTTGCCAGCGCTCTCGTGAAGTTCTTCCAGCGCATTTTCGTACCAGACGTAGTCGGAGATATCCCTGAAGAACCAATGAACGCGCTTGTCACCGTCTTCGTCGATCACCGAAGTGCTGATCTCAACGGGAATATCGTCCCCTCCATCGTCGATAACGTATATCTGTTCACCATCATGGAGATAGCGCCTCGTCCCGCCCTCCGAGACATGATTGTGGATTCTCTCCCGGTAACGATCTTCTTCGCTGGCCGGATGGAGGGAGAGTACAGACTCACCGAGGAGTTCATTCCTGGATCTGCCTGTCAATTTTTCTGCGCTCTTGTTTAAATCCGCAATTGTTCCCGTGTCATCGCTGACGAAGATCGGAACAGGGGCGTTCTCAATGAGAGTCTCGTATCGGTCCCGTGCCGCCTGTAACTCCTTTTCACGCGCCTTCCGCGCCGTGACGTCTTGGGAGACCGTCATTCCAGCGACAATGTCTCCCGAATCGTCTCGAATAGGGAGGACCTGTACCTCAAAGAACCGATCTTCGAGAGAGAGTGTTGTAGAATGCATCTCGCCCTCAAACGCCGCACGAAAGAGAGGACGGAGCACATCAACGTTCTCCTCGGGAAAGGCGTTTTGTAACCGTTGTCCTCGGAGATCGGCGGGTGAAAGG
>JGI12480J12845_1000547_pt1 | contig 8183 bp, 9 predicted proteins | sample A23M3SouthBayCA_2_FD_12845 | JGI IMG/M metagenome (IMG submission 12845) | reverse complement strand
CCGCCCTTTCGGGCCTGTTCGGCCGCCATCGTCAGCCCCGACGGGTGCCCTGTCGTATCGAACACGACATCGTAGCCGATTCCGTCTGTAAATTCTGTACTATACTCCGCTACGTCACTCTCTTCGATATTGATGGTCGGGTAGCCCAGTTTCTCTGCAAGCGGGAGCCGATACGCCGTGTCCTGTTCGACACCGGCGACGACAACTTCGCCACCTTGTGCTTCCGCGATCTGTGCGGAGAGTAGGCCCATCGGTCCGGGTCCAGCGACGAGAACGGTATCACCGGGGCTGACTCGCGAGTTCTCGATTACGGCGCGGGTACAGATAGAAGTAGGTTCGACGAGTGCGGCGTGTCTCGGCTCAACTCCCTCCGGAACTTTCTGTAGGGCGCTTACGGGTACGGCAATGTATCCCGCGTACGCTCCGTGGTGGTCAATTCCTGTGAGTTCGGCATTCTGGCAGATGTTTTCGTTGCCGATTTCACACTGATAACACTCACCACAGCCTCGAATGGGTCGCTCGACGACTTGGTCCCCGACCTCGAATTTCGTTACGTCAGTACCCACTTCGACCACCTCACCGGTGTATTCGTGGCCGATTATTGTCGGCAGGTCCATCCGCTCAAACGCGGATTTGAAGGCGTAAATACCAGCATCACTGCCACAGAGTCCGGCATAGCTGATTTCGATTAATACCTCAGTAGGTGACGGTTCTGGCGTCCCGATATCCACTAGTTCCATTTGACCGTACTCACGGCTGGTTTTGGCTAATCCACGCATATGAACGATATCACAGTACAACGATTATAATGTTACGGAATTCCGCAAGTCATCATACCACACATCCCCGGGCAGTTCCGACTGCCTCAGGGAGATGTTACAGCCAGTCTCGAGAGGGGACGCGAGCGGTTGCGAGTGGGCAGCGCCACTGTTCCGCCCGGCCGTTGGTTAGAATATCGATGGTTTAAAATATAATGTCACCTTCGGCTGAGATATGCACACCATAGAGCATGAAGTAGAGCGACCGGACCGTGATGTCGTTGAGGCGTTTGAAGGGGTTCCAAGTACGATCGTGTCAGACGTGACAGGGAACGTCGGACTGACCATGGACTCCGGTATCGAACCCGCATACGACGGGATTGAAATGGCGGGGACTGCGATAACGGTGAACGCGTCCCCCGGTGACAATCTGATAATCCACAAGGCAATAACGATGGCCGAGCCCGGAGACGTGCTCGTAATCGACGCCAACGGCTACACCGAGACGGGCCACATTGGGGAACTGATGTGTACCTCCTGTCAGGCGAACGACCTCGCGGGCCTCATCATCGATGGCGGGTACCGGGACAGCCGCGAGATCGCCGAAATGGAGTTTCCGGTGTACGGACGCGGGACGAACCCACAGGGCCCTCTCAAGCAGGACCCCGGGTCGGTCAACGTCACGGTTTCGTGTGGCGGCGTCAGCGTCGACCCCGGTGACATCGTCATCGGCGACGACGACGGACTGGCCGTCATTCCCAGCAAAGGAGCGGCGGAGGTACTGGAGCGGTCCCGCCAGAAACTCTCGGCCGAAGATTCTGTCCGCGAGGAAGTGCTGGACGGGGACTACCTCTTCGAACTCAACGGCTACGACGAACTGTTCGAGAATCTGAACGTCGTCGGTCCCGAAGACTCCATTCAGTAGCTCGGCTCTGCGACATTGTCTCCGTAACTACGTTGAGTCGGTGGACCAACAGTGCCCCCATCGCTACAGATTCCGACAGTACAGAACTAACCCAGAGAATACGCGAGGCGCTGTGACAGATCTTCGTGCCGATTGAACGCTGTGTCTCACTATTGGTGTTGTTTTGGAGAGCGGCGCTGCGAGTTGCCGGGCACTTGTTCCAACATAATTGAAAAAGTCCACAGTACTTAACCGAGTCCGCGACAATATTCTACTATGACAGACACCGAAAATTCGGGCACACGCCAGCTGAAGAGCGTCAATCGGGCGTTTCAGATTATCAGCTACCTCCACAACAACGGGGGCGCGACACTCTCCGAAGTAGCCGAGGCGCTCGACCTCCCGGCCAGTACCGCGCACATCCACCTCAGCACGCTCGTGGAATCGAGCTACGTCGTCCGGGAGGGCGATATCTATAAAACCAGTTTTCAGTTCCTTCGGATAGGTGGTGAGATGCAGGACGGAATGGCACTTTATCAGGCGGCCAGGCCCGAGTTGGACGAACTGCGCGAGATGACGGGCGAACACACGAACGTCACCGTCGAGCAGAACGGGTACGCTGTGCAACTCTACAAATCGGAGAGCCCCGAGTCGATAGACGACGAGGCACCGCTCGGCGAACATTTGTTCCTGCATTCGACAGCGACGGGAAAGGCCATACTCGCAGAGCTACCCGAGGAACGGGTGAATCAAATTATAGAGCAGCGCGGACTCCCACCGCAGACTGACGATACGATAACTGACGAGCAGACTTTGCGCGACGAACTGGACACGATCCGGGAACGTGGATATTCGATAAATCGAGGCGAACACTTCCCAGGGGTCTGTGCGATTGCCACGGTAATCGTTTCAGAGCCAGACGACGCTATCGGCGGCATCAGTATAAGTGGTCCACGCAGTCGGTTGGACAACGAGCGGATAGAAGACGAACTCGTGCCGAAACTCCTGAACAAAAAGAATATCATCGAACTGAAAATGCACCAGTACGAGTGAGGGCGAGGCCAGTCAGTTGTTGAGGTGTGAGGGAATGAGTCGCCAGATATGGGTATTCTGATCAGCCGCCTGCAGTATCACACGTTGTGCGAGTTCACTCAGTCGCTTCTTTTGGCGGGCTGTTCCATTCTGAGGCGTCGTCTTTTGGTTCGTAGCCCAGGACTGCCTGTGCGTGTTCGATATCGAACCACCGTGCTGCGTTCCCACTGACAGCATAGAACGCATCGTAAGTGACGGTGTCATCTTCGAGACAGCATTCGAGGAGATGCGCGAAGTCGCGTTGTGAGGTCCACGACGCTTTCAGTCGCTTTACCATTTTCTCGTACTCCTCGCTGCCGCGTTCCCAGGAGCCGGTCTGTGACTGGTCCCAGACCTCGTCCTCGTCGACTTTGTGCTCTTCCCCTCGGTCTACACCGCGTTCAGCGTCGCCATATGGATGGTCGTACTTTGCAGTACGAACACTGGAGATACGGAGCGAGTACACCTGTTCCGGAGCACCGTCGCGACGGGCATGTGCACGGCACATGTGTTCCCCGAACATTTTCGAGGCACCGTAGTATCCGTCCGGCTTCGGCAGTGTCTCGTGAGTGAGCCGGAACGGGTCGAACTCACTGGGATAATCTTCCTCGTATAGTTCCGGTGCGTGGTCCTCCTCGTACAGTCCCATCACACGCTGTGAGGACGCGTATATGAGTTTTTCAACTCCCGCATCGTCCATCGCTTTGAGAATATTATACGTGCCGATGATATTTGGCTCGATTATCTCCTCAAATTCTGCGCCCGCGTCAGACTGTGCGGCCAAGTGGATTACCGCATCCTGCCCTTCGAACGCTGGTCGAATCGCATCATAATCGGCGACATCTGCTACGTGTGTCTCGTATTCGGGGTGGTCTGTTCGGTTGAGGTACGTAAACTCGTACTCATCTTTCTCAGCAAGGTGATTCAGTATCGCTTCACCTGCTTCGCCAAACGGGCCCGTAACGAGGACGCGTTGCTTGGTCATCAGTGAGGATTTCTACTATAGCATCCTATAAAAATCCTTCCCAATAATTTAATTTTCGGAATTCTAGTCACAACCCGGCCAACTAAGCAGCGCAAGACCGGAAAATATACAATCGGAGGTTTTCAATATTATTGAAGCAGATGGCGCATTTAGAACCATTACAATAATGCTTGTACATGTGTTATTCAAATGCCCGGAACCACCTACAATAGCAGTAGGACCGCAGATAACCTGTTTTGATATTATTGAAACACGCAACAAATTGCCCAGCCATCACCATGCTCAGATATTTCTAATTCTGAGTGTGCTGGGTGTAAACAGTTTTGTTGGTAGGTGATGCATATGTCAAAATACTAGTCTACTCTATCGACTCTGAAGGAGTCCGGTTTCACTGATAACAGTCTAATATGCTTCGCGATCTGCCGGCGGTTGCTGGAAGGCCTGGACATCTGGTTTTTGCAGTGGCATTTGCATCTGCTTATACATCGGAGTTTCACTCATAATATCGAATCCAAGACTCTCGTACACGTTTATTGCCCGCTGATTTGTTTTAGCAACATCCAATACTATGTTCCGGTAATCCATCGATTCAGTATACGCGAGTACTTGTTTGACTAATTCCGTACCGATACCCCTGTCTCGATATTCACGATGGACAAAAATTACGAACTCTGGTTCGTCTTCTGACTGCGGGGTAACGGCTCCGTGTCCTACGATACGGTCATCATGATTGGCGATTAGATTCCATCCCTCTGATAAAATATAGTCCAGCCACTGTTCCAATGCTTTTGTTTTTTGTGGCGGGACCCCCATCGTTTGGTCATCAACCTCGAGACTGTTGTACATTTTTATAAGCGAACTATAGTCATTGGAATTAAATTCACGGACCATCATCGGTCTTCCTTTTTTATCAAAGAATCTCGGGCATCTGGGGGGACAATCCACTGTTCCCTCACATTCGGAGTTATCCCATATATTGCAGACATCACTGGTAGTCATATTAGAAAAATTGTGTTCACTACTATAACGTTCTTTGCCGTACATCATCGTGGCCTTATTAATTCATAGATTCTTGGGTTGGTTAATCAGCACAAGTAATTCGTATTTGTAGAGGAATTTCAGATAGGCATACTAGGTAAATCTCTCTCAAGTAATTGAGGTAGCCGATTGCGAGACTCGTACTAAAGCCAATATAGAACTTTTTTATAGATACGGCAGCTATGTTGGATTATGAATAATATTGAATATGACGTGGTGGGAATTACTGACGATTTGGATGCTGAGTCTCGAGCCAGGGAAGACGCACACTATGTGGAATTTCAGATGGACAAAGCAGCAGCTCCAGTTGAACAACTAACTGAGTACGATGGGGAATTACCGTTAATTGTTTCAAATCGCCCTGAATGGGCGGGTGGTGATGCATCGGAATCAACTCGCTTAGAAGAGCTTCTCGCTGCTGCCAGTGCAGATGCAGTAGATATAGTCGAGATTGACCTCAAGACTATCAGGAATGAAGAGTGGCTTATTGACGAGCTGCGAGAAAATGAGGTAGATGTGATTGTCGCTTACTACGACTTCGAACAAACCCCAGAAAAATCAGAGCTTCAGGAACTGATTATGGAGTGTGATGAGTATGGAGATATATCTAAAGTATCTGTGTTCGCGGAGGAGCGAGAGGATGCGTTATTGTTATTAGATTGTCTCAACGAAGCTTCACAAAGTGATATCAGAGTCTCTGGAATCTCACTTGGCGAGTTAGGCCAGCATACCCGTGTCATCGGTGTATTCTACGGTTCTGAGTTCTGCTTTGCACCGATCCAGCTGGATGAGGAGGCGCAATACGGGGAGATTGAACTGGCTCAACTCGCAAATCTTTTAGAAACGACTGTCCACGGTGGCGATCACGTTGAATTGATCGACCAGCTGAAGGGACGGTTCTGATAGAGATATATAATAGGAATGTTATGTTTGGTTGCTGTCGTCTTTGCATTCCTCTCCGAAGCTAACGAAATATCTAATTATTCTGCCATTGGTAGCGGCTATGTGTAATTATTATTTGCCTGTTGACACCGACGGCAGTAGAGACAGAATTTGAGTTATAATAGAGAATTGGAGATTCCAATTCCTAATATCCAGGATAGTATATAGAGAAACCCAGATATTAGAGTTCTCGAAGGTAGATAAACAGCTAGAAAGGATATCTGAGAATACATAATGGCCTAGATGGAGGTAAAGGCAAAAAAAACAGTTGTAATTCCGCACTTGCAGATAGAAATAGATGTAAACAGAGACAAGGTCGTTACTATCAACCCCAACACCACGGCAACCGATTCCCGTTGTTTCACCCCTCCATTCCTTCTACGCCGGCCGAACGGCTCTCGCACTCATACAGCAACTAGAGGTATTGCCGACTTGGCGCGCGCCGGAGAGAGCCATGAAAACGAGTTTCGGCCGTGACCTGAGGAGACTGGTGGGTTATCACGGATACCGAAACCGGCCTCACCACACAGGGCGAGCCATGTCGGGAGGCTACTTCGACGATTCTTCGGTGATACTCAAGAGGATTCAGCCATCAAACAACGGCACAGCGAGTTGAAGCGTACGCGACTGATACGTCGGCTGTCTCAGTCAGTTCTACTGACTAGCATTGCGATACTGCTGTACTTCTCATTGAACGCGGCTGGGTTCTGGAGGACAGAATGGGTGGAGTATTGGCCTCAGTTCATCGAGGCACTCACTGGCGGCCCGTTCGCAAAACTTCGAATCGGCCAATACCGACTCGCCTGTGTCCTCGATCACGATGAATTGGTTCTCGAAGTTCATCGGATTGAACATCGAAGTGGAGCCTACACTGCAGACGACGATTAGCAGCGAGAGTACCGACTTGTCCAATTTGCCGCGATTCGGTCAGTACAGATGGCTTATCGACTACTTTTCGGCATACAGGAGAGTTCGTCGGCAATTGGGACAAACGTATGGAACCGGCGTGAGGATTTCGTCCGCTCGAATACTGCTAAGAAATCCGTCGTCTGACGCTTCTGAAATGATAGAGAGCGTCCCCATGGCGTCTGTCCCTTGTAATTCCATCTGTTCTAATGATTCCTCACAGTCGGGACAGACCTTCTCAGAGGGCATGTGTATAGTACGCCCACTGCTCTCAAAAACTATTTTCGTTCGTCCTCTCAGTCGGTTCTGGCTCCATATGTTCTCACGCCGGTCAATACGCAAATCTACCGAACAGTATAGTCACCCATCCAACTCTGAAATAAACCGACCCCAACAGTAACGCCATCTTACATAAGTCGCCGTCCGGTCAGTACAGTCTGTGAAAGGTAAGGAACCAACCCAATGGGGGACCTCATTTCGATTGGATTGTCAGAGGCTACCTTACCCACGTGTCTCTGCTTCGCGGCAGTCAAAGAATCCTATGTGTCACCTAGATAGGCACAATTCTCCCATTAAAGCGAGATCGTAGTCACCACGCAGATCTACCGTGTGAACATATCATCGCTCTTCCTTTGAAAGGAATAGTACCGACTTATCACATATACCGCAGTGTTTGTGCACCTTCTCTGAAAACTACAGAGACGAGTCGTTTGAGGAATCAGCGATACTCTTCAACGTCGATGACTCGTTTCGTCTCCTCATGAGTGAGGTCACCGTCGGCCGAGACCACTGTCGCATCAAGTTCTCGCCCGACTGCAGCAACGAGCGCGTCGACGCCGTCAAGATATGGTCCCTCTGGTCCAATCTCGTCGGCGATTCGCCCCGCATCGACCGATAGGTCTCCATTGATTTCATAGATTTTCCCCCACGATAGCGCTTCAACCGCCTCCTCAAGATCGCCCGACGGGAGGTTTCCGACACCGACGAGTGCTTCAGCATGGGCGGGAGCAGGCATTACCCACAGCTCTTCCTCACCACCGTTCGATTTGTAGTACGTTTCTGTGGCGGGATGACCGCTCAGGTAGTCGATGAGAAAGTTCGCATCAAGAACCCTCATGTATCCTCGTCTAACCGTTGCATCCGCTCTTTCCGCTGCTTTTTCGAGCTCTCGTGCTTGTCTCGAATCCAGTCAGCGTCCTCATCTGAGAGTATTCCGAACCCGTCGTAGAAGTCAGCATCTTCACTCTCGTCGAGGATGCGTTCGAGCACGTCGTTGAACGATTCGCCCTCACGCCGACGGCGATCAAGCTGTCGCTTCACTCGATCACTTACTCGTATCTGCTCATCTGCGGTTGCCATTGGTACGTCAACGTTGACGTTGACGTGGGTTAATCCTTGTGGAGGGTGAATCGGTGTGTAACGACTTGTTAAGCAAACTGAGAGCGGTCAGTACCGGCTTCGGGTCCAGGCTGGGAAAGACACCAGCGGCAACGGCGGGGAGCCTCGCGATACCTTCCTCCCCGCCGACGTCGAGCGTGATCTCCAGCGCTTCCAGAACGAGCCCAACATCGCATCCAAG
>JGI12480J12845_1000533_pt1 | contig 8331 bp, 9 predicted proteins | sample A23M3SouthBayCA_2_FD_12845 | JGI IMG/M metagenome (IMG submission 12845) | reverse complement strand
ACGACGGTCTCGTCGACGTCGACGAGCGCGACGGCGAAGGCGAGGGCGAGGTCGTCGCCCGCCTCCGGCGCTGACCGCCGCCGACCTTCGCCTCCCTGCCGGTCGCGCCGGGTGCGGCGAACGACGGGTTCCGGGAGGGAACACGCCTTTCACCTGTTCACGACAACAGGGAGTCGTGAACGGCCTCCTCGTCCCCCTCGGGCTGGCGGTCGTCGGCACCGCCGTCATCTGGAAGGGGAGCGTGCTCCTCGAACGCGCCGCCGAGCGGCTGAGCAAGTACTATGGGCTCCCGGTGGCCGTCCACGGCGCCATCGTTATCGCGGTCGGCTCTAGCTTCCCCGAACTCAGTTCTGTCGTCATTAGCACGGTGGTCCACGACGAGTTCTCGCTCGGCGTCGGTGCTATCGTCGGCAGCGCCATCTTCAACTTGCTGGTCATTCCGGCGCTGTCGGCGCTGGTCAGCGACCGCTTGCAGGCGACCCGGGACATCGTCCACAAGGACGCCCAGTTCTACATCATCAGCGTGCTCGTCCTGTTCATCGTCTTCGCGCTCGGGGCGACGTACGTCCCCGGCGGGACGAACGAGGCGGCGATACTGACCCCGCCCCTCGCCGTCCTGCCGCTGGCGACCTACGGCATCTACGTCTTCCTCCACCAGCAGGACGCCAGCGAGCACGTGGCCACCGAATCCGTCGACGTCCGTCCGGGTCGCGAGTGGGCGATACTCGCGGTGGCCCTGGTGCTCATCGCCGGCGGCGTCGAGGGCATCGTCATCGCCGCGCTCTCCCTCGGCGAGATATTCGGCACGCCGAGTTTCCTGTGGGGGCTGACCGTCATCGCCGCGGCGACGAGCCTCCCGGACGCCATCGTCAGCGTCCGCGCCGCGCGCAACGACGAGGACGTCACCAGCATCACGAACGTCCTGGGAAGCAACACGTTCAATCTCCTCGTCGCCATCCCCGTGGGCGTCCTCCTGGCCGGGTCGGCGACCATCAACTTCCTCGCCGCCATCCCGACGATGGGGTTTCTGGCGTTCGCGACGCTCGTCTTCGTCGTCTTCACGCGGACGGACCTGGAACTCACGAACCTCGAGGCCTACGGCTTCCTGGGACTGTACGCACTGTTTCTCGTCTGGATGACGCTGGAGTCTGTCGGCATGATCGAGACCGTCCAGGGCATCTAGCGGGTACGGGCTGTGAGCGCGTCACTCGGATGCCATTCGATGGAACGCCACCGGGCTCACTGCGGCGCCGAGCCGGGGAGGAACACCGAGAGGAAGATGAGGACCATCCCGACGCCGACGACGCCGCTCTGGATCGTCCCGGAGAGCGGTCGCGACAGCTGAAAGGCGTCGTAACAGACGCCGCCGAGGACGGACCCGACGCTGAGGAACGTGAACCCGCCGGCGGTGAGCAACATCCGCTGGCTCCGTTCGCGCCGCGCCGCGCGAAACCCCTGGAACGCGACGACCAGTCCGAGGAGGACGACGACTGCTTTCACCGCCAGCAGCCAGACGTACACTCACTCCCACCCCGGTTGCATCGCGTCCCAGATCGTCCGCAATCGGTCGGGCGCGTCGTCGCGCCTGTCCACGGCTACCTGCAACGTTCCGTCGTCCAGGCTCACGGCGAGACACTCCAGGTTGGACTCGAACTTCTTGAAGTGGTTCCCGTCGGCCTGGAACTCCGTCCGCTCCCTGAGCAGGCCCAGTTCCAGCAGGTCCTCGATGCGTCGGTAGATCGTCGCGAGCGACGCGTCGCAGTAGTCGTCGAGCCCCTGAGCCGACGTGGCCCGCTGGTCCGTCACGGTGAGAATCCGCTTGACGACGTCGTCGCTGAGCAGTTCGAGTATCTGGTCGTTTCGCGGGTCGGTTTCTACCACGGCGTGACGGAACGAACCCTCCTGAGCCCTTACTTAGGCGGTGAATAGTCAGGTAGGTTCCGCTGATGGCTCAGTGATTCCAGCGCGTTCGCAGCGGCTGAGAACGTGCTACAACGTTTATTCCGAATACCGACGTGGCATCAGAATAGATGGCTTCATCGATGACACCACATATCTCTCGCCAGATCGCTCGTGACTCGAACCGCTCGAAGCGACCACTCCCCCGGCAGGACGCCGGCGACGGTAACTGATCTCCGATGCCTACGCACGTGCTCACGTTCAAGCCCGCCATCGGTCTCTACGGGCAACACGACCCCAGTGCCGCGCTCTTCGAGGACGGGCAGTTCGTCTACGGCGTCGAGGAAGAGCGGCTCACGCGCGACAAACACGCCGTGAACACGTTTCCCGAGGAAGCCATCCAGGCCTGCCTGGACTTCCGCGACCTCGCGCTCTCGGACGTCGAGAAGGTGATACTGCCTTACGACCCGCGGCTTCGGTCGAAGGTGCTCTCTCACTACCTGCGGGACGCGGTGAGAGTACGCGACCCGGTCCGCAAACTCGCGGCGGTCGAGAACACGGCGAAGACGCAGCTCCAGGCCCAGCTGTTCCCGACGCGCCAGATCGAGTCCAGACTCGCGGCGCTGGGCGACGCCGTCCCGCCGATAGAGACCCGCTCGCACCACCTGTGTCACGCCGCGAGCGCGTTCCACCCCTCCGGCTTCGATGACGCCGTCGTCCTCACCGTCGACGCGAAGGGCGAGTACGACGCGACGGTCGTCTGGCGCGGCCACCAGAACGGGCTCGAACGCGTCCGCACCTACGAACATCCCAACAGCCTCGGGCTCTTCTTCGCCGTCGTCACCGAGTTCCTCGGGTACCGGATGTTCAACGGCGAGGGGAAGGTGATGGGGCTCGCACCCTACGGGAACGACAACGCGGAGATCGAGCGGACGCTCAGGTCCCTCGTCGACACGGGCGTCGACTACGACGTCACCGACCTCACGCAACGGTGGGGTACCGGCTACGGCGTGGAGCGTCTCGAGGACGCCTTCGGCCGCGACCGGAAGGAGACGCCCAAATCGTTCACCCAGTGGGAGAAGGACCTGGCGTACACCGCCCAAAAACTCCTCGAAGAGACGGTCGTCCGCATCGCGGAGACGTACACCTGGATGGAGGAGACGAGCAACCTGGCCGTCGCCGGTGGCGTCGCTCTCAACTGCAAGCTGAACAAGCGGCTCCGCGAGTCCGACGCCGTCGACGACCTGTTCGTCCAGCCCGTCGCCCACGACGCCGGACTCGCCCTCGGCGCGGGGATGCTCGAACGGTCACCCGGTGACGTCCCCCAGATGGAGACGGTGTCCTACGGGCCCGAGTACGACGGCAGCGAGATCCGGTCGCTGCTCGCCACCAACAAGATCCCCTACGCGGAACCAGCCGACGTCGAGGCGTACGTCGCCGAGCGACTCGCAGAGGGCGCGCTGGTCGGGTGGTTCCAGGGCCGCCTCGAACTCGGTCCACGGGCTCTCGGCAACCGGAGCATCCTTGCCGACCCGCGAACAGCGGAGTCCCGCGACAGGGTGAACCGGTTCGTCAAACACCGCGAGGAGTGGCGACCGTTCGCCCCGTCGCTACTCGAGGAAGCGGCCGACGAGTACCTGGCCGATGGCGAAGTTGCGCCGTTCATGATAACTGCGGCCGACGTCGAGCCGTCCAGGCGCGAGGAGATTCCCGCAGTCCTCCACCCGGCGGACGGGTCGACGCGACCACAGACGGTCTCGGAGCGACAGAACCCCAGGTATCACGATCTGATATCCGAGTTCGAGTCGATCACGGGCGTCCCGGTCCTCCTGAACACGTCGTTCAACGACCACGCAGAACCGATCGTCACGACACCCACCGAGGCGCTGAAGGATTTCTTCGGGATGGGCCTGGACGTCCTCGTCCTCGAAGACGTCGTGGTCGAGAAGGCCGAAGCGACCGAACGCGTGGGTGAGGACGCGTCCGAGCGGCTATCAGTCGACGGCGCCTGAGGACGCAACCGGGCGAACGACCGGTTTCGGTCAGAACGATGAAAAACCGCGACCAGATTGCTGCGAGTTCCTCTCTCTCAGGATGCATGAGGCCCGAAGAGCCATATGGAAAGACAGGCATTGTTATCAGCAGTGAGTCCGACCGTCGCCGAAACCACGTTCGTCGTCGCGGTGCTCCTGTCGAGTACGTTTATGCTGTCACTAGCGGTGTGGATTCGGTCGAACGCCGAGAGCTTCGCCGCAAATCTCATCGTCTACTGGGCGGCCACGTACCCGGTTCTCGGAGTCCTCGCCATCGCACACGCTCTTGCCCCGAACATACAGTACGCCAAGTATCTCTACAACGTGAGCGTCTCCATCAGTTCCGGCGTGCCGCTCCTCGTCTTTCTGTTCACGCTCGCGTACACCGGCCGCGCGCGATGGCTGTCGCGTCGCGTCGTCGGCGTCTTCGCCGCCTGGTACCTCCTGCTCGTGGCGATGGCCATTACCAACCCCGTGTTCGGGCTGGCGTACACCGAGTACCAGGCCGTGGCGGGACCCATCACGTACGTCTACGGGATGCCGACTGGTCTCTACAGCATCGTCTCGCTCCCGCTCTGGCTGTTCATGCTGGCGCCGCCGGCGTTGCTGGGTGCCAGAGCGATGTCGGACACCGGTGTGACGCGGGCGCAGACGGCATCGCTGTTCGCCGCGTTCATTGTCCCGTTCGTGGTCATGTTCCTGTGGCTGGGCCAGGTGCTCCCAGTTCCCGCCAACGGCGCCTTCCTGGCCGGAGCCGTGGTTTCGGGCCTGTTCATCGGACTGGGGGTGTACCGGTACAACCTCTTCGACCTGGTTCCACTCGCGCGCGAGATGGTGTTCGACGAACTGAACGACGCCGTCGTCGTCGTCGACCGCGATCTCCGGCTGCTAGACTACAACAACGTCGCCATCGCCACCTTCCCGGGACTGGAGGGTGAGATCGGAACGAACGTCGCTGACCTCGTTCCCGCACTCGCCGGCGACGAGGAGTCGGACGACGACGGCCCGGTTCCGTCCTCGTTTACGTCCTACAGGGACGGCGAACCGCGCGTCTACGACGTGACGGTGTCCCACCTCCCCAGCGAGGAGAACTGTCACGGCTACGGGCTTATCATCCACGACGTCACCGAGCGGCGACGGCGGATCCGCGACCTCGAACAGCAGACCACGCAGCTCGAACGGTTCGCAAGCACGCTGTCGCACGACCTCCGGAACCCGCTGAACGTCGCACAGGGGAACATCCAACTGGCGATGGACGCGGGCGCGACCGAGCGGCTCGAACGGGCAGACGACGCCGTCGAGCGCATCGAGCAGATAATCGACGATCTGCTGACGCTGTCGCGCGAGGGACGTACGATAGACGACCGGCAGTTCGTCGACCTGACCGACGTCGCCGAGGCGGCGTGGCAGACGACCGCGACAGCGGACGCGACCCTGGAGGTGGAACTGGACCCCGACACGGGCGTGTTCGCTGACGAGACGCGGTTGCAGAACGTCTTCGAGAACCTGTTCAGGAACGCCCTGTCGTTCGGAGGCGCCGGCGTCACGATCCGCGTGGGCCCCGAGGACGACGGGTTCTACGTCGAGGACGACGGGCCCGGAATCGCCCCGGCCGAGCGGGAGAGAGTGTTCGAGTACGAGTACACGACCGACAGCGACGGAACGGGCCTCGGTCTCGCCATCGTCGACTCCATCGCCAGCGCGCACGGCTGGTCGGTCCACGTGACCGACGGCCACGACGGCGGTGCCCGGTTCGTCTTCTCCGACGTCGACCTCGTCGACGGCCCCTCCTCGGCCACCGTGCAGACCGACGGCGTCGGACAGGTGGCGCCCACGAACTCCGAACTCTGACGCGGCGAGGAGGGGCCCAGACTGGTCACTCCTCGTCCGATTTCCCCGGCCAGGTGACGCCCCCCAGGAACGGGACCCCCGTCCGCTCCGCCGCACGGGATATCATGTGCGCACCGGTCGGTACCGTCAGGAAGAGGAAGGCGATGCCGACGAGCGACGGCAGGCCGGCGCCGCCGGGACCGAAGTAGACGAATCCCGCGAGGAAGATGGAGACGGTGCCCAGCGTCGTGGGTTTGCTCGTCGCGTGCATCCGATTGTAGACGTTCGGCAACCGGAGCAGGCCGATGGTCCCGACCGTGAGGAAGAAACAGCCGACGGCGACGAGGCCGACGACGAGGAGCGATTCGATCTGCCCGACCATCAGATCCACCTCTCCGCAACCGTCGAACCGCCGAGTATCTCGCTGCCGGTGGTTGCCGCTCGCTCACTGGGCGAGGGCGTCGAACGGTCGTCGAGTGGGGTCTGATAGTGCATGGTTACTCCTGACGGACGATGATGTCGCCCTCCGTGACGAACTTCGCGACGGCGACCGTCGAGAGGAAGCCGATGACCGCGAGCACGAGACTCACCGTCACGAACAGCCCGCGGCCGGTCCGGAGCGCGAACAGGACGGCGATGGCGACGACGTTGGTCGCGATGGCGTCGAGGCCGACGACCCGGTCGGGGACGGTCGGTCCGCGGACGACCCGGTAGCCACAGAGGAGGCTCAGGAGCGTCACGAGGACGATGGCGACGTCTGCGGCGGTGGTCACCAGTCCGCTCTCAGCGACCATCGGCCTCACCTCCGTATTCAGCGTGCTCGTCCGGATCTGCGGGCTGGGCGTCCGGCCCGCCGCCGGCCTGTTCGAGGACCGGGTGGGTCTGGTCCGGCGGGTAGACGGCGAAGTCCGGCGCGGGGTCGCCGGGCGACAGTTCCTCGTCGAAAATCCGGAGGGCGTAGTCCTCCCAGTTTCTGATGGGCCGAACTATCGCCTCGGGGTCGCGGCCGTCGATGACGTGGACGTACAGCGCGTTCTCCGCCTCGTCGTAGTCAAGCGTTATCGTCCCGGGCGTGATGGTGATGCTGTTGGCGATAGTGGTCACACCGAGGTCTGTCCGGACCCGGAGCGGGATGAGGATGACCTCCGGTTCGATGGGCTTGGACGGCGCGAGGACGCGGTACGTGACGTCGATGTTACCGACGACGACCTCTCTGGTGAACAGGCTTACGTACAGGAACGCGTACGGGATCGACCGCAGCGTCCGCCGGAGGTCGATCCCCTCGCTGTACAGCCGCCTGAACACGAACGCGATGGGCATTCCGACGACCAGGCCGAAGAGGAACTGCCCGAGCATCGGGTCCGGCGAGAGGGGGACGCCCCGGACGAACACCCAGAGGACGCCGAACAGCACGCCGGCGACCGGCCAGCGCCGCGTCACGCCGCCCCACCTCCGTCGGGGAAGACGACCTCGACGTAGTCGCCGCGCTCCGTCGCGGCCGTGGCGGCCGTCTCGGCGAAGCGGTACACCGGGTCGAACCCGACGCCCACGGCGACGACGACCGCCGCGAGCGCCACGAGGACGGCCAGCTGTCTCCCGTCGACGACCGAGCCGTCGACGGCTGGCGTCTCGGCGCCCCAGAAACAGCCCGTCCAGGTCCGGGTCGTGTAGACGATGGTGAGCAGCGCGCCTGCCAGCAGCGAGAGGAAGACGGCGAAGGGAGCCCAGCCCGGCGCCGCCGCGTACCACCGGATCGAGACGTCGAAGACGAAGAACTTCCCGAAGAAGCCGGCCAGCGGCGGGAGCCCCACGAGCGACAGGATGCCGACGAAGAACGCGCCGGCGAGCACGGGCGATCGTCCAGCGAGTCCACCGACGTCTCGCACGCGGTTCGTCCCGGTCGCGTCGGAGACGGCGGCGGCTGACAGGAAGAGCAGGCTCTTGGCCAGCGAGTGGTGGAGGGCGTACACGAGCGCGGCGACGAGGGCTATCTGCCGGAGTTGACCGGTACTGGCGGCCGCGATCGCGACGGGAACGACGATGAAGCCCACCTGTCCCACGCTCGAGTACGCGAAGGTTCCTTCCAGGGTGTCCCGGGAGACGGCGCCGAGGCCGCCGACGACGATGCTCGCGACCCCCATGACGGCGAGTACCGGCGCCAGGAACGCAAGCGGCGAGTCGCCCGCGACGCCGAGGACGTCGACCGGAATCGCGGCGCCCGCCAGCACGGTGAAGTAGAGGCGGACGATGGCGTAGACGCCGACCTTCTTCGTCACGCCGGCGAGCATCGCCGTCACCGGCAGCGGCGCGGTGGTGTACGCGGCGGGGACCCAGAACTGGAAGGGGACCAGGCCGGCTTTGAGCGCGAAGACGACCAGCAGGAGCGCCGAGAGCCCGACGACCGGCGCCGGGTCGATGCCGGAGGCCGCGGGGTCGGCAAGTCTGCGCGCCATGTCGGCCATGTTGAGCGTCCCCGTCACCGCGTACAGGCCGCCGATGCCGAGCAGCATCAACGCGCTGCCGACGACGTTGAGGACGAGGTACCGGACGGCCGCCGCGGTGTGGCGAG
>JGI12480J12845_1000488_pt1 | contig 8845 bp, 10 predicted proteins | sample A23M3SouthBayCA_2_FD_12845 | JGI IMG/M metagenome (IMG submission 12845) | reverse complement strand
GGGCGCGTACTGACGCCGATCGGCGCTCGCCGCGCCGCCGTTTTCACCCGCGCGCCATCCCGACACAAGGCTTATTGTGCGGGCCGTTGTCTTGCGAACCGTTACCACGATCCGCGTGGGTGAATATCATGCAAACGTGTCCGTACTGCGACTCCGACCTGATGGGAACTGCAAGCCGCAGGCGCACCCGCGGCGACGCCACGCCGGGCCGAAAGAGCACGGGGCCGGAGCTGGTCTCGTGTCCGGACTGCGGGGAAGTGATCGACGGGTTCACTCCGCACTGACCGACACGGACGGTCGAACGATACGAACGACTAGCCGACACAGACGATCGACTGCGGCGGCACACTCCCACTTTTCCGGAACGTAACTGCAAAGGCCCGTCGCGGGGCTGGTACTGGTATGTACGAGGCGGTCCACGCACGGCCCGACGGCGACGCCACGGTCTCCCGACTCGCGCGCGCGGCCGCCGAGTTGGGATACGACGGCGTCGTCGTCCGCAACCACAGCGACGCCAAGGCCGACTACGATCCCGACGAGGTCGCCGCGGCGACGGGCGTGGACGTCGTCGACGGCATCGAGATCCGCGCGGACGATCCCCAGAAAGCGAGCGGCGCGGTCGGCAACTACCGGGGCAAGCGCACGATCGTCGCCGTCCACGGCGGGACGAACGCGATGAATCGCTTCGCCGTCGAGCAGGAGCGCGTCGACGTGCTCGCCCACCCGATGGCGGGCGACGGCGACGTGAACCACGTGCTCGCGAACGCCGCCCGGGAGAACGGCGTCCGGATCGAGTTCGACCTCTCGCGGGTGCTCCGGGCGACGGGTGGCCGGCGCGTGCAGGCGCTGCAGGGACTGCGGAAACTGCGCGAGATCGTCGACCACTGCGACGCGCCGTTCGTCGTCAGCGCCGACGCGCGCTCGCACCTCCAGTTGCGCGCGCCCAGGGAGCTCCGGGCCGTCGGCGAAGTGATCGGATTCGATCCCGAGGCGATCGAGACGGGGCTTCACGAGTGGGGGGAAATCGCCGAGCGCACCCGCGAGATCCGGTCCGAGACGTTCATTGAGCCGGGGGTCGAACGTGGCAGGTATGAAAAAGACCATTGAGGACCACGCCGCCCGCTTCGACGAGAAGGCCGCGGAGTACGACGATTCGAAGAGCGAGGAGTACCGCGCCTGCGCGGAGCTAGTGATCCGCCACGCCGCGCCTGAGGCGGACGACGCCGTGCTGGACCTGGCGACGGGCACCGGCGCGATCGGGCTGGCGCTGGCCGACGATGCCGAGTTCGTAGTCGGCCGGGACATCAGCGAGGGGATGCTGGAACAGGCCCGCGAAAAGGCCGCCGAACGGGGCATCGAGAACGTCGAGTTCGGCGAGGGGCGGTTTCGCGACCCAGGCGTCGACCGGAATATCGACGTCGTCGTCTCGAACTTCGCGATGCACCACCTCTCGGACGAGGAGAAGCGCGAGGCGATCGAGACCATCGCGGAACTGGACCCCGGCCGGTTCGTCCTCGGCGACGTGATGCTGTTCGGCGAAGCCGACCCGTCCGAGCCGTTCTACAGCCCCGAGGTCGACGATCCCGCGACGGTCGGCGTGCTGGCCGACGCCCTCACAGACGCCGGCTTCGCGCTCACCGCGGTCGAACAGGTCCACGAGCAGGTCGGCGTGCTCGTCGCCGAGCGGCCCGACGGCGCGGTCGACGCCGCGGCGACCGACGCCGCCGACCCATCCCGCGACGATACCGACCAGGAGTCCGAATGAAACACCTCCCGAAGCACCTCCGGCCGCGCTGGCGCTATCTCGCGGTCGGCCTCGAAGGCTGGCCCGACGCCGACGTCGACCGAGGCGACTTCCAGCGCGAGCTGTGGTACGCCGGCCAGAACCTGCTGGGCGACGCCGGGAGCGCCGACGCCGACCTGACGGTGCTGGACTTCGACTTTTCCGACGGCACCGGCGAGACGATCGTGCGCGCCCGTCACGGCCACGTCACCGAGGCGCGGGCCGCGCTGGCCTGCCTGGACGCGATCGACGGCGACGAGATCGCCGTGCAGATCCGGGGCGTCAGCGGCACGATCCGAGCCTGTGAAGAAAAGTATTTAGGACGCGCTCCGGAAGCTTCCCAAGAGAGAACGGTCGCGTTCGAGGGCGCGGAGCGGCCCGCAGCGGCCCGCGAAAAGCTGGTCGACGTCCGGGTCGGCTCCGCGTTCGTCGGCGCGACGGACCTCGATTTCGAGTGATACCATGCAGGGACAAGCCCAACAGCAGGCCTACGACCGGGGGATCACCATCTTCTCCCCGGACGGACGGCTCTATCAGGTCGAGTACGCGCGCGAAGCGGTCAAACGAGGCACGGCGAGCATCGGCGTCCGCACCGCCGAGGGCGTCGTGCTGGCGGTCGACAAGCGGATCCGCTCGCCGCTGCTCGAGGGGACGAGCGTCGAGAAGCTCCACAAGGCCGACAACCATATCGGCATCGCCAGCGCCGGCCACGTCGCCGACGCGCGCCAGCTGATCGATTTCGCGCGCCGGAACGCCCAGACCAACCGTCTGCGCTACGGCGAGCCGATCGGCGTCGAGACGCTCACCAAGGAGGTCACCGACCACATCCAGCAGTACACGCAGGTCGGCGGCGCCCGTCCCTTCGGCGTCGCGCTGATCATCGGCGGCATCGAGAACGGCACGCCCCGCCTCTACGAGACCGATCCCTCCGGGACGCCCTACGAGTGGAAGGCCCTCGCCGTGGGCGCCGACCGCGGCGAGATCCAGGAGTTCCTCGAGGAGAACTACGACGAGGGCGGCGATCTGGAGTCGGGCATCGTGCTCGCGCTCGAGGCGCTGGCCTCGGTCAACGACGGCTCGCTCAGCCCCGAGGGCCTCGGCATGGCGACCGTCGACGCCGAGAGCGAGCAGTACGTCGAGCTGACCAAAGACGAAATCGGCGAGTATCTCGACGCCGAGGGCCTCCTCGACGAGGGCGAGGAGGACGACGAAGCTGACGGCGACGAGACGGACGAGTAACGGCCAGCCTGGGCCGGTCCCGGGTCTTTTTCGTGCTCCTCTGCCGATTCTCCCACAGCCGTCGCTTTCGAGACCGTTTCGCCCGACCGTGTGCCGATCCTGAGGCTCCGAGCGGGCCAACGGTTACGGACGCGGCCGTGGAAACTCCGGACGATGTCCTCACTCTCCGGTGTGATCGACGACGAGCGGGTCAACGCCGCGCTGTCGTGGGGGATCGTCGCGCTGGTGGCGTACGCGGCGATCGAGAGCATTCTCACCGGCGAGTTGTTGTGGGCCGGGCTCGCGGCCGTGACCGGTGGTCTCGCCGCGTTGCCGCCGCTTCGGGAACGCGAGGCGCGTAGGATGGTCTCCTGGGAAGTGCTGGCGCTCGCGGCGGTGCCGCTGGTCGGGCGCTCGCTCGGCGTCGTCACGCAGGCCGCGACGTACCTCGCGGTGGCGACGCTGGCGCTGTTGATCGCCGTCGAGATCGACACGTTCAGCACGGCGGAGATGACGCCGCGGTTCGCCGTCGGCTTCGTCGTCGTGACAACGATGGCGGTCGCGAGCGTCTGGACGATCGCGCAGTTCGCGTCGGACGCGCTGCTGGGGACGTCGATCCTTCCCGGCCAGACCCGACTGATGTGGGATCTCGTCCTGGCGACCGCGGTCGGGCTGGGCGCCGGGGTGCTGTTCGAGCTGTACTTCCGGCGCTACGGCGGCCCCGATCGCGACGAGCGCTCGCGAGGTGAGTCGGCGTGACGACCGTCGCCGGCCGCGATCTCGACTCGGGCGCCTGGGTCGCCGTCAGGATCATGCAGGCGATCCTCGCTGTCGTCGTCGGCTATGCGCTGCTTACCCGGCAGTTCGGCCTCGTGATCAACGCCGGGATTCCGTTGACGATCACGTTCCTGCCGCGCGCGATCGATCGCAAGTACGGCTACGCGATGGGCGGCGGCCTCGCGATCTGGATCTCCGGCGCTGCCTTTCTCCACGCGATCGGCGCGCTCGGGCCGTACCGGATGTTCGGGTGGTACGATCAGGTGACCCACACGCTCTCGGCGACGGTCGTCGCCGGCGCGGGCTACGCCGTCGTCGTCGCGATCGAAGCCGAGCACGACGGCGTCGTGATCCCGGGGCGGCTGCGCGGCGTGTTCATCCTCCTGTTCGTGCTCGCCTTCGGTCTCCTCTGGGAGATCGGCGAGTTCATGACCGGGCTGGTCGCCGATCTGTACGGTGGTCAGGCCGTCCTCGCGCAGTACGGCGTCAGCGACATCGCGCTGGATCTGCTGTTCAACCTGGTCGGCGCGACGATCGTTGCGCTCTGGGGCACCGGCTACTTCGACGGGCTGAGCCGACTGCTCGCGCGGCGGGTCGACTGGGCCGAGGGAGAACAGTAACGGGTCGTCGTCGAGAAGAGACGCGGTCCGGATTACGACGGCCAGTTCCGCTCCTTTCGCACGCCCTCGGGGTTGATCGAGATCGACTCGACCTCGACACCGTGTTCCTGTAACCGCCCGAACGTCCGCTGGTCGATCTCGCTACACGACGCCTCGATCGAGATCCGGAGTTCGTTTTCGTCGCCCGATAGCTCGGCGTTCCAGATGACGGAGTCCCATTGCATTGTGACCACCGGACTTTCGCCCGTCTGCGCTCGGACGTAGTCCCCCGACGCGGATAAACCCGAGACGCGTTTGCAGATCCTGCGAACGCGACGCCCGTCGTTTTTAGCGCGCGCCGTCGACACGACACTCGAAGGTCGATGGACGTCGACACACAGGAGATCGTCGAGGCGATCGAGAGCGAAGACGCCAGGGAGATGCTCGCGCTCGCCAGTCTCGAACCGATGTCCGCCGACGACCTCGAGGCGGAACTCGACGCGTCGCTCGCGACCGTCTATCGGCACGCGGAGGAACTGGTCGAACTGGAGTTCATGGACGAAGAGACGGAGATCTCCCCGGACGGGAACAACTACAGCACCTACGAGACGACCGTCCGAGAGATCGAGTTCGAGATAGCCGACGGCGAGTTCCGCCTCGATCTGCAGTACCGAGACGACGTGATCGACCGGTTCGGGCGCCTTTGGCGCTCGCTGGGAGGTGATTCTACGTAGGATGCCGTCGACGGCCGTGGCGGCGGTTCTTCAGACGGGCCGCTCGCCCGAGATCTGGCTGTTCACCGCGATCAATTTCCTCACCTTCGCGCTGGGGCTGCTCCTGGCGGTCATCGCGCTCCAGGCCTATCGTCGCGAGGGCATCCGGACCTTTCTGCTGGTCAGCGCCGGCTTCGCGCTCGTCACGATCGGGACGGTCATCGAGATGGTGTACGAGTTCGGCGTCAACGACGCCCTCAACACCGGTCTGACGGCGTTCGGACGAGAACTGTATCTCCTCCGGACCGTCGAGGGACTGTTCATCGCACTCGGGCTGTTGCTGTTCGTCTACTCGCTCAGGAAGATCTGAGTCGGAGTACCGCCGGCCGCAATGACGGCCGAGGGGACCAGATTCGAACCGGCGGACGCCCACGAGACAGCGTCCTAAGCGACGATCATCGGAAATCCGTTCTACGGCCCGGATCCACCCGTTTCTTCCCCCGACAGGATGCAATCAGAGGGCAGGAGTGATAGACACATCTGGGGACAGCGATAGTCGCTTCTGCCGAATCCGGCTCGTTTATGCCTGTGGAAACCGACGGTTTGCTACTTCCGAAACGGAAACGGCCGGCAGGTAGACGTACGAGCCAAACGAGTGTTCGTTGTCAGTCCGGTTCTCCGTCTTGGAGAGCGGTACCATCTACATCCTCGACGATGTGAAACTCCTCTGACCCGCACTCACAGCCTGTTCTCCGTCCGATGGGTTGAATCGTTCCGTCAGGCCATTTCTCGGCAGCATAGACGGAACCGCAGGACGAGCAAGAGACAACCGCTCGTTCGCTCTCTCCATCGGGCATTGTCGCTCTCTTCGAGGATTAGACGCTATAGCTGTTGCGTGATGACTTGGGGAACACGATCAACCGTTCAGTCAGCGCCCACTACTGAACACCGTCAGTCTCACCCCTGTCGTCCTCAGAGGAGTTCCATAGTGCTCCATGGAGAATCGGTCTAATGCCCCATCAGGGGGATGGAAGAAGAGCTTATCTTGCTCAGCGGTCTTTGCTACTTATATGGGTGACCGAGCGAAGGCCGGAAATACGGCCTTTTGGGGGGGCATGGACGACGACGATGCGCTCCAGCGGTATCAAACGCTCGTCAACACGGTCGACGATGGGATCTACCAACTAGATCCGGAGGGGCACTTTGTCGCGGTCAACGACGTAGTCGTCGAGATGACTGGGTACAGCCGTGAAGAACTGCTCGAGGAACACGTTTCACTTGTTCTCGACGACGCTGACATCGAGAGCATCGAACAAGAACTCCGTGAACACTTCTCGACCGCTGATCAGGATGTGGCTACGTTTGAACTGCACATCGAAGCCGCTGACGGGCAGCGGATACCCGTTGAGCTGCGGGCCAATCCCCTCGTTGACGGTGGCACGTTCGAAGGGACTGTCGGGGTGGCGCGCGATATCTCCGACAGGAAGCAACGCCAGAAAGCGCTAAAATCGACACAGGAGTCCTACGAATCGATCACAAGCGTCCTCGATGAAGCTGATGTCAGCGTATGGATACTTGACGACGAGTTCGACGTTGCATGGATCAACGAGGCGACCGAACGGTACTTCGAACTCGATCGCGACGAGGTCATCGGCCACGACAAGCGCGACCTGATCGATGAGACGATTCGGAATCGGATCATCGACGACGACACGTTCGCCGATACCGTGCTGGCCACCTACGAGGATAACACCTACACCGAGCGCTTCGAGTGCAGAGTCACGTCCGATGTGGACCAACAGAGACGCTGGCTCGAACATCGGAGCAAACCGATCGAGTCCGGGCAGTACGCCGGTGGACGGGTCGAACTCTACTACGACATCACTAGTCAAAAGGAAAACGAACAAGCGCTCAGGGAGAGCGAACAACGGTTCCGTTCGTTGGTCGAGACTGTCGATGAATACGCGATGTTCATGCTCGACACGGACGGGCGCGTCGTCAGCTGGAACGACGGAGCGGAGCGCATCAAGGGCTACGAGGCCGACGAGATCGTCGGTGAGCACTTCTCGGCGTTCTACACAGACGAGGACGTCGCCGCTGGCGTTCCCGAAGAGAACCTCGCGGCGGCTCGCGAGGAGGGATCGATCAACGACGAGGGGCGGCGGATGCGCGCTAACGGCTCGAGCTTCTGGGCGAACGTGACGATCACGGCCATCCGCAACGACGACGGATCCCTCCGAGGGTACGCGAAGGTGACTCGGGACATGACCGAACGCCGCGAGCGCGAGCGCCAGCTTCAACGCGAACGCGACGTGATCGACCAGATCCTCGAGACCAGCCCCATCGGCATCCAGGTCTTCGACGCCGAGGGCGAACTTGAGCGGATGAACCGTCGTGCGGGAGAGATCCTGAACGTCCCGGAGAACCAGTTCGACGAATACGAGCCCGGCGACCTCCCCGTCTACGATGAGGATGGGCAACCGATCACCGTAGATGAGCATCCGTTCGTCCGAGCGCTCGAAACCGGCACACCGGTGTACGATCACGTACTCCAGGTGGAGCGTCCTGATGGCGAGCAACGGTGGTTATCTGTCAACGCGGCCCCGATCCTTGACGACGACGGGGAGGTTGACCGCGTGATCACAACGGATGACGATATCACCGATCTCAAACAGCGCGAACGGGAACTCGATCGGCTGACGAGCGAACTCTCGGCGGAACTCGATGAGGTGTTCGAGCGCATCGACGACGCGTTCTACGCGGTCGACAACGAGTTCCAGTTCACCCACGTCAACGAACGTGCCGAAGAACTCCTGCAACGGCCCGAAGAAGACCTATTGGGCGATAACATATGGGAAGAGTTTCCCTACATCGCCGAGATCGACGAGGTCCGGGAGGCTTTCCAGACGGCGATGGAATCACAGGAGGCGAACACCCTCGAGTTCTACAACGACAACCTCGGGTTCTGGGTCGAGGCGAACCTCTACCCCTCAGAGTCGGGGGTGTCGGTCTACTTCGCGGACATTACCGAGCGTAAAGAACACGAACGCGAACTCGAACTGTACGAGACGATCGTAGAGACCGTCGAAGACGGCGTCTACGCAGTCGACCAGGACGCACAATTCGTGATGGTAAACGACTCCTTCTGCGAGATGACGGGCTGGGGTCGCGAGGAGCTTCTTGGCCGGCATGCAACGATAATTCATGACGATGGAGTCACCTCTCGAGCTGAACAACTGACCACGGAAGTACAGCAAGGCAAGCGTGAAAGGGCTAACATCAACCTCGATATCATCACCAGAGATGGAGAGCGATTCCCCGCGGAAAGCCGTGTCAGTCCGTTCTCGCACGACGGTAACGAAGGCCGTTGCGGCGTCGTACGCGACATCTCGGAGCGAAAGGAGCGTGAGCGGCAACTCGAACGGCGGACCCGTCAACAACAGGCCGTCGCCGAGCTCGGTCAGCTCGCGCTCGAATCGGACGATCTCGACGAAGTTATGCACGAGGCGGCTCGTCAGGTAGCGGACGTCCTCGACAACGACTACTGCAAGGTTCTGGAGCTCGACAGGGACGCCGAGGAGCTTCTTCTTCGCCAGGGCGTCGGCTGGCGCGAGGGAATCGTCGGTGAGGCGACGGTGTCGTCCATCGAGGACCGCTCACAGGCTGCAGTGACGCTTGCCAACGAGGAGCCGATCGTCGTTCAGGATCTCGCATCGGACGAGCGTATCAGCGGGGCCGAACTCCCGACGAGCCAC
>JGI12480J12845_1000484_pt1 | contig 8903 bp, 8 predicted proteins | sample A23M3SouthBayCA_2_FD_12845 | JGI IMG/M metagenome (IMG submission 12845) | reverse complement strand
GGATAAAACCGTACCATCCGTCGAGAGTGGCAGAGTCCGGTTCGAGAAGGATACAAGCCGCATCTCAAGTCGTCAGTAGATCAGCCTGCTGAATAGAGAGACTCTGTACCCGAATCGCTTTATCCGAATGTACTATTTGACGGTCGTCACGGTGAAGAGAGAAGCATCCGACAGGACGGCTCGGACGCGGCCGTGCCAGACTTCTGCGAACCGCTCGCGGTCTTTCTCGCTGGCCGTCCCGTCGATGAGCTGCTGGAGATTACCCAGAGCTGGCCCGCCATCCGGAACGTCGCCGACGTGGTAGGTCGTGGTAGGTCCCCTCGGCGGTTTCGTCAGTGTCGTCCCGGCGGAACCGGAACGTCGGGTCAGCACTGTCGGGGTCGAACGCATCGAACGTCAGCATGTTCTGTCGATTACCGTAACCGGCGGCGAGGCCACCAAAGCCGTCTTCCTGCGATGCAACCCTGTGAGCACTGTCGAACCCAAAAATACGAGACGTACGTGCTGTTGACAGTCCTTAGACGGGCGTTCGTCCGAGCACATCAAGACGGAGAGCCCGCATGACCCACGAAGATAGACCAAGACGTATGATGGTAAATTGAGAGGGCAGGGCGTGCTGTATTCGCGCGCTGCATCCAGCACGGACATCCAACCTGACAGATATCGACGCTCCCGGCACCCCCCATGCCAGGCTCGGCACCATCGACTGCTTCCCGATACATACGGCGAGAAAGCGGCTTACTGCTGGATAACCCATCTCAATGAGAACATGGGTTTGCTGTGGGCGATATTATTTTGGGATAATTCTAATAGCATATTTAAATGTGCGCCCGGAACACTATCTGGCTAGTATCTACTAGTAGGCTCGGTGAAAGTGAAATCGGCACATAGTGAGGTGGCTCTATTGGACATCCACAGCAAATGAGACGAGCGGACTACAGAGGTTGTTTTAAGCAAGCAGTCGCTATTCTGTTTACATCCTTGGTTCTGAAACACCCGTTCGGTAGGTGTCGGTAGCGAACACTTGATGACTATCGTGAAGGAGAGCAGTAGACTGATTTAACCGTCTTGCACGCCGTCCAAACTGAGAGATTGACCAGCGGTATCGGGCACAAGCTTACTCGGCACGACCCGCGTGAGTATCACCATGCCCGACAGTTCGACGATTGTTTGGGTTACGACGACTGCTGGAGCAAGCGAGTAGCCCGATGGCAGCGCGAGTGCCAGGGGAAGGACCACAAGCGAATTCCGTGTCACCGATGTGAACACCAGCGAGCGGCTTTCTCCAACGTCCATTCCGAGGATTCCAGCCGCGAGCCGTCCAAGGAGCGGCATGATGATCAGAAATGCCACGTATATCGGGACGACAGACGCGACCTGCCCGATTGAATCCTGTACCCGAGGGAGCTGCGAGGCGATGATAACGAACAGCGTTACGCCCATCATCGGTACCGGGAGCCACCCCATCGCATCTTGCCACATTTCGCCGCGGGTAGAACGCTCTGCGAAGTATTCCGTCGCCCACGCGAGTGAGAGGGGGATTGCAATGATCACGACGAACGCCTCGATGAATGGGCCGGCTTCGATGAATTCGGCGACCTGCTGACCCATGAACAGCCAGAGATACAGCGGTAGCAATACGAGTTGAATCAGCATTAGCGCGGGTGTCGCGGCGGTGATCTGTTCGGAGTCGCCCCCACCGAGTTCTGTAAATGTGATAACGTAGTCTATACACGGCGTCAACAATACCATGAACGCCCCGACGAGGAGCGCTGGTTCCTGCGGCAGGAACCGCGTGAGACCGAACACGACAACCGGGACGACGACGAAGTTCATCCCGAGAGCCGCCCCCATGAACCGCCCGTTCCGGAACGCTCTGCGTATGCGAACGAACGGGATCTCTAAGAACGTTACATACAATAAGACTGCAAGAACAGGGTTGATCAGCGGTTCCAAGACCGAACTCACACCTGGGACGCCGAGCCCGAGACCGATAGCGAACAAGACGGCGACGGCGTACAACGCAACCTGATTGTGCTGAATCCACCGTTTCGAGAGCCCACGCATAGCTGTACTACTGCACCCCGGCGTCTAAATTAGGAGAAACAAGCAGTCGTAGAGGTATCCAACCTCGCGTGGCGGTGAGCAGATACATTTCTGATTATAGTTTATATGAGAGGTCTGCGTCTGAAAAGCAAGCGGATTTTTGTTATCGAAACCAATCTGCGGCACTTACCTAATACGTCTGTGGTTGCGTTGAACATTCAGCTGTTGGTCTATACTGCGTACTTTGTCTGCCTGAAAATGACTCCGTGCGAGATACGCACTCTGTATTCAGCAGGGTCATCGAAAGCTGGAACATGTCAGTACTCCCGGCAGATCCCACTCAACGCTCGTCACCATCGACTGTTCCCGAAACTCGGTAGGATGCGCGTCTACTACGGAAGGACCGACCTCAACGATAGCTGTTGGCTGAAGTACATATTATTCATATACATTTCTAATCTTAGCACTGCGTCCACGATTCGTGTGGCAATCGTGGGGAACGAAATCCGTACTGTCATTCATACGTCACACGAGTAGACTGCGACTGATTTTCCCCCTCCCAGAGCAAGGTGTAGCTGATCGTCACCTCTTCGTTCTCACCACTCATATCTTCGGGCGGGATTTGGGAACTTCTGCCCGTAACTCGCCATGACTCGGTTTCTCCCGGTGGAATCCGCTGTGTCACGAGTGTGACTGTGCGATCGGTTGTCCACCCATCACCATCAATAGCCCCCCAGAATTGCCCGGGTTCAGCTCCTTCATTTCGGGCGGATATCTCAAATTCGGGACGCGCTGTGGAGGAGATGGTCTCCGGGACAGTCCATGCTTCGAGGCTGAAATCTGGGAGTGGGTTAGCAAGTCGACCTCGAACCGACTCGTCCGGTTTCCACTTCCCACCCGGCCAGGAGAGGGCCGCCTCACTCGCGTCGCCCCGTTCTGGCAACTCAAACACGAGCCACCCATCACGATCATCGTCGCTTCTATATCGCTCATCACCGACCGAATCAGGAAACTCTCCGACCGAATCTTCGCCTCGATGAAGTGGTGGATAATCCCACTCTGTCTTCGGTGAATATGCCTCACCATCGAAGCGGAAAATGATGTCTTCTACTGCTGGTCTGATACCCGAAGTTACTGAAACGTTCAAAAAGAGATATTGAGAGCCAGGGTTTGAACTTAGCTCATAGGCGTCTTCGAAGAGTTCTACGACACCCGATTGAAGCCCACTAAACTCAATATCCAGATCATATTCTGGTGAAGTAGTCGGAACAGCGGTCGTCTGTTGTTGATCGTTTTCGGCGGTGCAACCTGCTACCCCGGTGAGACAAAGTCCAGATAGCGCAAGAAATCGGCGACGATCCATAGCACAGAGTCTCAATAGAGCGATAAGTGCTTAGTGGTCTCTTTCTACTTCACTCTCATCATCCCCCTCTCCGGCTACCCTGTTTTGGCTCTGTATTGACCGATCCGAACAGCGGATATTTCGAGATGTCTCAGTGCAAGATATGCGCCTTGTATCTTGCACGGTCATCGAAAGCTGACAGATGTCAGTAATCCCGGCAGACCTCAGTCCTGGATCGTTATCATCGGCATTTTCTGATACCAGCCAAGAAAGAGTGGCTACTACGGGTGAATCCCATTCAACGGTAGTCTCTGACTGAAGTGATTTATGTTAGTCTTAGACTATTCTAATGGCATACTCGAAATGTACGCCCGGAACACTACCGGGCGAGAATCCACTAGTAGGCTTAGTAAAAGTGAAACAGCATATTGTGGGGTCTATGGGTAGTCCAGACGTGACTGACTCGGAACTTTCCTCTGCGCACACGGTGGGCGCAGGCCAACTGGCTCTATTCACGTAATGATTATTTAGACTGTATTGCTGGCTTTTGTCGCCGTTCCAACATCTGAGAAACGGAACGTAGTTTGTTCCGGTGTCGTTTCGAGATTTCCTTCCCAGCCGTGGCCGGAGACAACTCGCTCAATAATCAGTAGACCAAGACCAACTCGATCTGCTCCAAAAGAGTCCTTGAACAGTGACTCAGCTACTGATGCTGGCATTTCGGGCCCGTCGTTGCTGACCTCAAACCCTGTATCCGTCGGCCGAACAGTGACTGTCACATCTTCACCGCAGTGCTCTTTTACATTCCGGAACAAGTTCTCGAACAGTTGTTGGAGCCGAGATTTGTCGGCCATGATTGTCCGCGAACCAATCACTGAGAGAGTGGCGTTATCTGGTGATACGACTTTCCAGGCGTCGTTTGCTACACTATCGAGGGCGACTGGTTCCCGCTCGCCAACATCGGCCCCCTCACGGGCCAGCGAGAGGGTGTTCGTGATGAGCGTCTCGATTCGATCCAAGGAATCCAAGACAGTTTGTAGGTGAGTCGCAAGGGATTCCGGAGCAGTATCAATAGCGTATTCTGTAAACCCGATTGCAGCGGTCAGCGGATTCCGGATGTCGTGTGCGAGGACCCCGGCGAACTCGTTTAGCCGCTCGTTTTGCGCTTCGACGGTTTGATAGTGTTTTTGACGTTCAATTTCGTAGCTAATCCACTGGGTTAACAAATCCACGAACTGCTGTTCCTGCTCTCCGAACCCAGTTTCCCGTGGGCTATTATCGGAGTAACAGAGTGTGCCGTAGGCTTCGCCATCAACCAGTATCGGTGCGCCAATATAGCACTGCAATCCTGTGGCATCCCGGGCAATGTCTTCAGCATATTTAGAATCGCCCGCATCAGATACGACAAGCATTTCCCGGTCATCTACGACGTGACGACACCACGTTTCATCGAGTTCGTGCACCGACCCAGCGCTGTAGTCGCCCGTCTCAATCGTCGACCCGACAACCTCATACTTGCCGTCTGCGGTATAGGACAGGACGCCGTAGGAGAGTCCTAATCTGTCACGACCGATAGTGATTGCCTCCTCAATCTTCTCATCTATGGAGAGCGAACGGTTTGATCCGAGCTCATAGAGGTCCCGGAAGTAATCGCCACTTTCCGCCTCTATCGCCATATACTGTCTTCAGTTCTCAGTCGTCTTCATCGTTTGCACTACTGAAACCGCCACGCTCCATGACCCCCCAACTATCTACGCCCCGGAAGTACTCGAACAATCCCTGCCAGGCGACGAGTGTCTTCCACTGTCGGTATCCGAAGTTTTCCAAGATGCCGTACCATAACAGCCGCAGTATCTGCTTCGGGTCGTTGTATCGGTTAAAACTCCATACCTCACTGAACACACCGAACCACGAGAGGAAGATACCGAACCCGGTTGTCAACAGGAAGAACACGACGAAGAACTCGATGTTCAACACCCCGAAATACCACGCCAGTGGTAGGATGATATATCCGAGTCCTTCGATGAGTGGCCCGAACATCTCAGCAGCGACAAAGAAGGGGAAAATAATCGTGCCGACACGGCCGTACGAGGGGTTAAACAGCATCCCGCGGTTCGTGACAACAGTTTCAACCATCCCACGGTACCACCGTCGTCGCTGCCGTCCAAGCACACGCCAACTGGACGGTACTTCGGTCCATGCGACCGGCTCGGGAACGAAATCAACTGAGTACTCCCGTTCCTCGTCGGTTAAATACCGGTGGAGACGGACGATTATATCGAAATCTTCCGTTATCGTGTCGTGACGGTAGCCGCCGATCTCTCGAACCACGTCGGTTCGAAAGAGACCGAAGGCCCCGGAGATGAGTATCAGGCCGTTAATCCGATTGAGGCCGAGTCGTCCGGAGTAAAACGCACGAAGATACTCCATCACCTGTAGTCCCGGAAGCCCGGTCTTCGGCAGGTTCACCTCTTTGACAATGCCGTCCTCAACAGTACACTCGTTTGCGACGCGGATGACGCCGCCGGTCGCTACAGTTGTCCCGGGCCGTTCGAGGAACGGTTTGACGATCTGTAACAGTGCGTCACGATCGATAATCGTGTCCGAATCAACCGCACAGAACAGCGGCATCTCGGTGAGCCAGATTCCGGCGTTGAGTGCGTCACTCTTGCCACCATTCTTCTTATCGACGACGAGCAGTTCCTCGTATTTTGTCGAGCGATACGTCCCTTGAATTTCTTCGCTCGGAACTTCGAACGGAACTTCGGCTTCCAGTGCTTTGAGGCTGAACCGTTCAATGAGCTTCTCAAGTGTTTCGTCTGTCGATCCATCGTTGACCACGACAACTTCCAACTCCGGGTAGTTCAGCGAGAGCATCGATTGGACGCTCTCTTCAATCGTCGCGGCTTCGTTGTAAGCTGGAACGACAAGCGCAATACCTGGATAGAATGGGCTGGAAAACCGCCTGAATGGTTGGTCCCAGCTCGCTTCACGCACGTTATCACGGAGTTCGAACAGCGCCAGAATGTGGAGACAGAGGTAGTAGCCGTTGACGATGAGATAGTACGCGAGGACGAATATCCCAGTCGCAGCGAACAGTTGGACGACGAGGTGTGCAGTCGTATGCATCGGTTATGTTCCTGTAGAGCGGGTACGTCCCCTGGCGACACTATCGTATGAGGCGTGTTCAGCACTCCAGTCCCAAGCAGCACCGAGTATGGCCGGGCCGCTTTCGCCAACGTGCTCCTGTCGCTGGACGAGGGCATTTGTTCCACGCACCAGCGCGCGCGGATCATCCTCTGAGATGAGCGCATACAGGAGTACAGTCGCACCTTCGTTATCACCCCAAGAGCCAAGCATTTCGTAAACAGCACCGCGAACGCGGGGTGATGGGTCGTCTGTCGCGCGGGCGAGAAACATCGAATCGCGCAGTTCGGGACGCCAGCCAAAGCTACCCAGCGCCCGCGCCGCGGCCGCTCGAACCCCTTCGTCATCGGCTTCTAGACTGGCCGTTAACCATGAGATATCTGCTGTTCGCACACCGGTCCCGAGTTGCCCACAGATGAGCAACACCTGCGCTAGCAGCGGTGCCGACCAATTTTGATACCAATCTGCTCCGATAGCGAACATCGCATCTGGCGCTTCTCTAGCCAGTCGATACAATGTGTCCTGCCCGAAGACACTGAACTCTCCTGTTGCTCCCTCAAGCATCAATTCGATTCCATTCTCAGCCCGTTCCAACTGTCCGGTTTGAAAAAGCAAGCGTGCAACTGCTGCGCGTTCGGCTTGCGTTGTCGGTTCGTACGACGCAGCGTAGTACGGTTCTGGAGTTTCCAACCTGATGAGCCACGTCAGTGCCTGTAGCCGCTCATAGGTATGGCCCCGCTCTAACGCTTTTTTTGCACGCTCCGGAACATCAAGTTCCTTCCCGAGCATTTTGAGCGAGTCAGCTTCACTGCCATCCAGTTCGCGGAGATACTCGGCAAGAGAATCGATCGCAACAGTTCGTTCTGTATCGGACAGTTCAGTTACCCAGTCGTTCCACTCCGGTTCGGGTGAAAAGGCCCGACTAAGCAGCGTATTTTGTACGTCTGACCGAACTTTGTCTCGCTGTGTGGCCCCCTCTTTATAATACACTGACAACCCCATAGTGAGTGCAAACGAGACAAGAAGCCCGATACCAACGAGCAATCCGATGACGATGAGGATTGTCGTTATCGGGACGATGTAACTCCCCATCGTCACGCTCCCCTGCATCAGAGGGACTCCAGATCACGCGTTCGCATATCTCCGAACGCGCGCGAGCAACTCTTGTGCCCTGAACGGTTTGGTGACGTAGTCATCAGCCCCGGAGTCGAACCCTTCTAAGACGTGATCTTCCTGCCCGCGAGATGTGAGCATCACGATCGGTAGGTCAGCACGGACAGCCAACTCGTCGTTACGGACCATCCGGAGTAGGCGAGTTCCGTCAAGCCGTGGCATCATCACGTCACAGATGACCAGCGTCGGTTCGTAATCCGTTTCCAGTAGGTCGGCTGCCTCACGGCCATCTTCACACGTCCGGACGGTGTACCCTGCCCCCTCTAGACGATGTGTCAGTAACTGTCGAATGACTTCGTCGTCGTCGACGACGAGAATCTCGCCACCCATTGTTTGCGGATGATAATACGTACGTGGTAAAAAGTGCATCCACTACAGTAGGACGTTCTTACCAACGCGGCTAAAGACGGGACATCAGAGTCATTACCAGTGAAGCAGTACACTGGCTATGGATCGGCGTCGGTTTTTGCGTACAGTCGGTGTCACGGGTGCAGTTAGCACAGCTGGCTGTCTCGGCCAAGACAGTACGCAGCCTGTAGCGCGGGTCGGAGCCGACGGGTTTGAGCGGCGCACCGACGACGGGTACGAATCGATGATAATCCGAGGCTTGAACATCGGAATGGCGAAACCGGGATACTTCCCCGGCTCCGCAGCGATCACTCGGGATGAATACGACCGCTGGATCGCAGCTATCGGTGATATCGCCAATGTCATCCGGAACTACACGATTCACCCGCCAGCGTTCTATCGCGCACTGGCAGCATATAATGCCGACGCGGCCGAACCGTTGTATCTCTTGCAGGGGACGTGGGTGCCACACGACCCACTGGTCTCAGCGGACGATGCTACTGGTGTCTCGGAGACGGTCGATAAAGAGCTACAGCGTACCGTTGATGTCGTCCACGGTGCCACGACGCTGCCAGAGCGACCGGGACACGCGAGCGGTGTGTACGACGTAGATGTTCACGAGTGGTTGTTGGGATATCTATTCGGAATCGAGTGGCCGCCGGACGTTGTCGAGGCGACGAATCAAGCTATTGGTACTGGCACCTACAGCGGGTCATATGTACAAAGTGATGGGAACGCCTTCGAACGGTGGCTCGCCGAACGGTTGGACAGAGCCGTCGACTACGAGACGGTTAATTACGATGCGCAGGCCCCCGTTGGCTTTGTCAACTGGGTGACGACCGACCCA
>JGI12480J12845_1000481_pt1 | contig 8982 bp, 5 predicted proteins | sample A23M3SouthBayCA_2_FD_12845 | JGI IMG/M metagenome (IMG submission 12845) | reverse complement strand
TTCGACGAGCCGGGCCGTCTCGCGGATACTCGCCGGCTCGTGCGTCGAGAGGGCTCTGAGGAGCGCCAGTGTGGTCGCCGTGAGCGTCTCCGCGAGGAGTTCCTCGCTCGGAACGGAGACCGTATGCGTGGAGTCGACTGTTTCTCCGTCCTGTAATCGCTCGATCGCCGAGCGGACTTCGTCATCGAACGCTTCGTCGGATTCGACAGTGACGACGAGTGTTCGTGTCATTGGATTTCATTACTCGTTGGTTCGAATACCAACGCTAAAGTTTCGTTGGTCGAGTCACCATCGCCGTCGGTCGTCTGCTTTCCGGCGAGAGAGTGCTCGATGAACCGACAGCGAGCCATTTAAACCGTGCTGCCCGTGCGTGAAATCACCATGGCTCCGGACCAAACACCTCCAGTCCACGGCGATGCCCCGGAGGATCCGGAAGATCTGCTGCCAGTGCATAACATCCGCAGCCTCGACGAGTACCTCGATATGCACGCCGCAGTCGGGCATCGGACCCGCTACGAAATCGTCTATCGCCTCGTCCACGGTGGCGAGATGAGCCCCACGGAACTCGAAGACGCGATCAGCATCGACGACAGCACGCTTCACTACCATCTCAACGAACTCGTCGACGTCGGCCTCGTCGAGAAGCGCCAGCGAACCGAACGGGGACAGGACGGGCTCTACACCTACTACCGGGCGACCGTCTTTGGCGAGGTCACGCTCACCGACGGCGTCGACGAATTGATCCGCGGTGAGCAGGCCTTCGAGGACATGTACGACAGTTCGTCGGAGTAAGCGGTGATATGGACCACTCAGATTGAGATACACGTTACCTGACGTGGACGCGAGACCTGAGAGACCATCTGGGGAGCGTTGTCGGTCGAAATCAGGAGCCGCTGCCGACTACGGCGAAGCACGGACGACGGCTTCGAGTTCAGCCAGCGAGAGCGGGTCGATAGTTCGGCGTTCGTTCGTCGCCGTGTAGAAGAGACTCACCGTTACCTCCTTCCCGGGGAAGCACTCGCTGACGACGTGGTAGTAGACGCTCAGCTGTTTCTGGTACTCCGACTCGGCGCGTCGGCTCTGGTCGGTCTTGTAGTCGATAATCTCGATGCGGTCCGCCGTCTCGTGGACCAGGTCGACGATGCCGGAGACGGTCACCTGCTCGCCGTCGACGGCCAGGGGAAGGACTACCCGCTCTTCGACGTGAAGTTCGCCGTCGAGCCCGTCGATGAACGCCTTCACGTTGCGCTGGTCGTCGTGGCCGTCGGTGGTCGGTGAGACGTCCTCACCGAGCGCGTAGGCCTCCGCGAAGTCGTGGACGCGAGAGCCGAGGTCACGGCCGCGGAACTCCATCGACTCCGCCGTTTCGAGTTCGACGTCCGCGCCCTCGAACACCGCGTCGTCCATCAGCGTATGGGGCGTGTGCCCGGTCGGCCCCTCCGGCGTGACGACCGAGAACGGGAGTTGAGTCTGGACCGTCTCGCTCCGGTCGACCGGTTCGACGGCCGGGTCGAGAAGCGTCCCCTCGAAGGAGAGTTTCTCGTAGAACGTGTTTGGGTCCTCGCCGCCGGCGAAGACGACGTGGCTCTCGGCGCGCGTCACCGCGACGTAGAGCAGGCGCCGCTCCTCGTCGTTGTCGTCCTGCAGGCAGTGCCGGAGGACGTCGTGGGTCCAGTTGTCGTAGACGTGCGGGTGGGCGTGTTCCTCGACGTCGGCGTACAGCTTCCGTTGCCGCAGGCCGACCGGTTCCTCGTACTGGACGACGCTCGACCCGCCGACGTTCGGCGGAAACTTGCCCGCGTTCATGTTCGCGAGGACGACGATGGGGTACTCCAGCCCCTTCGCCGAGTGGATGGTCTGGACCGTCACGGAGTCGACGCCGGCGCTGGTGACGACGTCGTGCGTGGCCCCGTTCTCGATGCCGCGCTCGACGAGCCGGACGAGGTCGCCGCGCGTCAGCGTCGAGGTGTCGTGGAGCGACTGGATGGTGTGCAGGATGACGTCGGCGTACTCTCCGGTGAACCCGTACCTGTCGAAGACGCGCCTGGCGACGGCGCCGACGGCTCCCATCGCGTCGAGTCGCTCGCGGAAGGCGACCATGTTCGACGGATAGTTGCCGGTGTCGAGGACGTGGTCGATTTCGTCGAGGGTGTAGCCCGCCTCCTCCATGACGACGGCCCAGCCACGGTCGGCGTCGGATTCGAGGATGCGGAGCCAGGCGAGCAGGAGTTTCGCCTGATCAGTTCGAAAAAGTTCGACCCCGCCGTCGTAGGCCATCGGGAAGTCGTAGTCGTCGGCCACCGAGAGGAGTTCACGGCCGAAGTCTCTCGTCCGTGTGAGGACGGCGACGTCGCCGAATTGCGGTGGTCGGGGGTCGCCGTTCTCGTCCTCGACGGCGTAGTCGTCGTTCCCGACGATAGACTGTATCTTCGTGAGGACGGCCTCGTGCTGGTCCGGGTGATGGATCCCCTCGATGGTGGTGTCGTCGAACGACGCGTTCGAGGAGAGCGACACGACGTTGTCGAGGACGTCTTCGTCGACGTCTTCGTTGTTCGACGCGGGCGTGACGAGCGCCTCCTCCGAGAAATCGAGGATGGTCTGTGTCGACCGGTAGTTCTCCGCCAGTTCGATGGTCTCGACGTCGTCGACGGGGAAGGCGACGCGTTCCTGGTCGTCGTTCAGGTCGGTCGTGAAGCGGTCGATGCGGTCCTCGAAGGAGCGGATGTTCTCGACGTCGGCGTACTGGAACGAGTAGATGCTCTGTTTCCAGTCGCCGACGGCACAGAGGTTGTCCGTGCCGGCGAGCAGGAGCGCGAGCTTGAACTGTATCTCGCTGGTGTCCTGGAACTCGTCGACCATCACGTACTCGAAGCCGACGCGCTCGCGGAGCGACTCGTTCTCGCAGAGCAGGACGAACGCGAACAGCTGGAGGAACCCGAAGGTGAGGTAGCTCCGGGAGAGTGCGAACTCGAGGTATTCGTGGTAGACGTCGTGGACGAATTCCTTCAGGTCCTCGCGGTCCTCGTCGAAGGCCCGTTTTGCCGTCTCGTCCGGTGCTTGCTTGGTCCCGTCGCCGCGTAGCTCACCCTTGTCCGGCGCGTCCGGGAGGTAGGTCCTGTTCCGCCCGTACCCGTTCAGCTTCGACCGGAGGACCGACTGCTTGCTCCCGCCGTTGCGGGGCTCGTTCACCTCGTCGAACAGGGCTTTGAACGCCTCGAAGTCCCCGTCGACGAACGACTCGCCGTCGCGGTACCAGCCCTCTGCCGTGGGGAAGACGCCCTTCGACGCGAGTTCCGTGACGACGTCGAGCAGGTCGCCCCTGTCCGAGAGCGCGCGGAAGAAGTCCGCGTACTCGGGGTGGTCGTCCCGGAACCCGTCGAGGAACTCGCGGAACAGTTCCGTCTCGACCAGTTCGTCCTCGACGACGCGGGTCGACCCGGTGATGCGGTCGTCGATGCCGAGGTGGGTCGGGGCGCGATAGCCGTGTTCCTCCAGGAGGTCGAGACAGTGCGAGTGGAACGTCTGGATCGACGCGTCGGCCAGCTCTCGAAGGGAGTACGACGAGTGGTCGACGATGCGCTCTTTCATCTCCGTCGCGGCGCTCCGGGTGAACGTCACGAGGAGGACGTCCTCCGGTTCGACGTCGGGCTGGTCGACGATGCTCGCGTAGCGTCGCGTGACGGCGAACGTCTTGCCCGTCCCGGCGCCGGCGTCGACGACGTAGATGCCCTCCGTGTTCTCGATGAGTTCGCGCTGTTGCGCGTTCGGCGTCGGCGCACGCTCTGCTGATTCACTCGCTTCTGGCTCGCTCACCGCAGGATCACTCATCGCTGGCGCCCTCCAGGATGCAGTCGCGGTGGTCGACCCGCCTGTAGTTCGGCTCGCCGCCGGGGCCCTCGATGGGGAATCGCTCATCGCCGGCACTGCGTCGATTCAACTCCTCGATGCGTTCCGCGACGAACCCCTCCAGCGCGTCCAGGTCCTCCTCGAAGAACGTCTTCGATCGGACGCCGTTGAGCGCGCGAATCGCCTGGTCACAGCCCTTCTCGGCGTCCACGGAGTCGCTGGTCCGCTCCATCACGGCGTTCGTGAACTCGGTCGCGAACGTCGACTCACGGAGTTCGTCCTTCTCGGTCGTCTCGGGGAACGACAGTCGTCCCATGATCGCGGCGTAGGCCTCGAAGCCCAGGTCCTCGAACGTCGCCACGCAGTCGTTGTAGCCGTCGAGGAGGACGTCGAACGCCTCCCTCGTACTGACGTGCTCGTCGAACGTCCACGGGTAGTACGAGACCGTCGTGAGCGTGTCGGCGACGTCGTGGTCGCCCGTGACGACGTCGTCCAGCGTTGCCAGGAAGTGGAAGAACGTGAACTCCAGGGGCTCGTCCGGTCGCTCCGTCCGGTAGTGACACAGGTACATCGCCGCCTGGAAGTCCGGCGTGTCCCCGGGCGGGTCGACGGCTGCGTTCTTGACGACGTCTCGCCGGGACTTCTTCGAGCCGCTCTTGAAATCCAGCAGGTGTGTCGGGTCGCTGACGAGGTCGATCTTTCCCTTCATCCCGAGGGCGCCGTTCTCGAACCACCGCTCGGTGATGGGCGAATCGACGGGCCTGTCGAAGTACTCCGCGAAGACGTTCTCGCCCCACCCGGAGGAGGGGGTGAGGAAGTCGTCCGCGAACGGCCGCTGGTCGTCGAGGTACTCGACGATGGTCTCAAGGCCGATCCGGTACGTCCGCTCGCGGAGCGGCTGGTCGCTCGTCGCGAAGTACGGCGTCGCCTCCGCCAGCATGAGCTCGACGACCTCGTCGAGAGCGGCGTCGTCGACGACCTCGGGGTGGGTGACGTAGAACTCCGCGAAGTCGTGGAAGAGATTGCCCTCCTTGAAGTAGTCCCTGTCGGGGCCGTCGACGAGCCGATCGAAGAAGTAGTCTCGTGGACAGTTGACGTAGGTGGTGAGACTCGAGTTGCTGACGTTCCGGACGGGCTCGGCGTCGACGTCCATCGACTCCTTCTCGAATCCCTTTCCGACGTCGTCGAAGGTTCGGGTGTGGGACACTGACTGGAGGTCGCTGAACCGCTCGTACTCCTCGTCGAGGAGTTCGCCGAAGTAGAGACACGGCGTGACGGGCTGACCGCCCGCCGTGTCCTGGACGAGGTAGTACTGCTCGACGCCGCTCTGGAGGAGCAACTGGAACTGCTGGATGTACCGCTGGAACTGCGTCTCCGTGTCGACCCAGGGCCGCTTGGGCGCGGTGTGGGTCCACGCCTCGTCGAGGCCGACGTGGAAGACGACGGGGCGGTCGACGTAGCCCGACGATTTCGCGTCGGCGAGCAGGACGCCCTCGTTCGCCCGGTCGACGGGCACCTCGTAGGCCTGGAGGTAGTACGCCAGTTCGTCGAGGCGACGTTCGTCTATCCGGGTCTCGGCGAGGCCGAGCCGGGCGAGTTCGTCGCGGAACAGGTCTAGCGACGCGCCCGTCTCGGACTCGTACGCGGCGAGTGCCTCGTCGAAAGTTCGGGATTCCAGCGTCGAACAGAACGCCCGGATCCACTCGGTCTCCGGCACGTCCAGCGCGTGGAGTCGCTTGTCGTCGTGGTCGACGGCGACGTCGACGCCCATCTGCGTGAGGACCGGCTCGACGTCGGAGACGAGCGTCTCCGCCCCCCGGAACGCCGTCCGGCAGAGACTGAGCAGGGACCGGTGATGGGGGTCGTCGACGAACCCCGGCCCGCCGTAGTACGGGACGTCGGCCGCCTCGAACGCCGACTCGACGAGCGAGGAGTAGCGACTGTTGCTGTCGAGGACGACCGCGACGTCGCCGGCCGTCTCGGCGTCGACCGTGTCGAGGATGGCGTCGACGATGTCCGCCGAGGACTCGAAGATATTGAACGACGGGTACGCGAAGCGCTCGTCGGTGAACAGGTCGAACTGGTCGTACTCGTCGGGGAGGATCGACCGTTCGAGTTCGGTGAGCTGGTCTTCGCCGACGACGGCGACGGAGTCCGCTTCGATGGTGTACTCGGTGAGCCGCCTCGACGTCGACCGCAGGTCGGCCATGATGTCGACGACTGCCTCGGTGGCGTCGTCGACGTAGGCCTCGTACGCCAGGATCGATTCGATGGATCCCTGGTGTTCCCAGCACTGGAGCGTGTTCCCGACGGCGTAGCTGATGGACTTCCAGTCGTGGTCGGTCCGGTCGACGACTTCGAGGAACGCGCTCTGGTCCTCGGCTCGCTCCTTGCGACCGGCCGCGAGCCGGCGTGGCGTCGTCGCGAACGTCCCGAAGTGCGGGACGTCCAGTCGGCGATTGATCGCACTCGCCAGCGGCGCGTCGGGCGTCAGGACAAGGTCGTACCCCGCGACCTCGTCGTAGAGTGTTTCCACAGGCTTCGCGCGCTGAATAGGCACGCACAATGTACTCGTGAGTAACTGGATAAAGGTTGGTGCGTGGTTCTCAGTCGTGTTGTCTGCTGGTGGATCGGTGGATTGTACAGTCCTGTCGATCAGTACAGGTGAGCTACGTATCGATCAGGGGGTGTCCACGTTCCAGTAGAGAGCATGAAAACGAACACGTCGAAAGCCCTCAGTGCGCTCGGCGCGCCCTGTGCGGGATATCCTCGCTCCTCCGTCGCTCGGATAGGGCCCGCGCAGGCCACGCGACCGCACCTCGCCCTTTCATTCCGCCAGGGTCAGCCTCGCTCGCGCGATAAAACGCGCTCGCGATTGACTCCCCACCCCTCCCCGGATTCGCGGCCTCCGCCGCGAATCACGCTTCCTGACCGCTCCGCAACCGCACGGCGGTCGGCCGGGAGCGCGTTTCATCGCGCGACAAGGGGAAGGGCAGGGCTGTGGTGCTGACCTGGAGGAATGAAAGGGCGAGGGGGGGTCCGGGAACCCCGGACCTTCAAGCACCGGAGCGCAGCGAGGAGCGCAGGAGGTCCGCGGGACCGGAGCGCGCCGAGGGCTTTCTGGGTGTTTGCGGTCTCCTTTCTTCCAGCACCAATTACACAGAACCACCCACTCAATACACAGATACAGCTAACGGCGGTTCCAATACGAATGGTGCCGGACCGGGCGGGTATTGACAGCACCGAGATTCGGCATTCTTGAGCTGTCTGGGTTACTATTCGCCACGCCAGTACGCTCGGTGGCGCCGTCGGTGCGTTGCTCGCCTCGCCGCACAACCCGACGATACTCGAACCCGACGGCATCGAGTTCGGCGTCCACTGGAACAACGACAGCCTTCTTGAAGGACGGTTGCCTCCAACAAAGGCCTCATCACAGCCGCCGCCTGTTGTTCTCGTCGTACGCTCGGAGGTTCTGTGCCGCGAGTTCGACCGTCCGTTCGATGCGCTTTCGCTTGGAGTCGTCCGTCTTCGCCTCCTCGACGGCCGCGATGAAAGCGTGCTGGTCAGTGTTCGAGAAGTGCTGGAAGTTCTGCCAGGCGGTCTCGTTCTCACGCAGCGCCGCCTCGAGTTCGGCCGGGATTTCGTGGTCGTCGGCGAGCCGATAGGCAGCCGCCCACTCGCCCGACTCCTCCGCCGCTTCGACGAGTTCCATTCCGGCCGGAGTCATCTTCCCCGCCTCGACCATCGCTTCGACCCGCTCCTTGTTCGCCTTCGACCACTTGCTGTCGGGGTTCCTGGGCGTGAACCGACGGGTGTACGTCTCGTCGTCGATGCCCTTGATCAGGCCGTCGATCCACCCGAAGCACAGCGCTTCCTCGACCGACTCGCCGTAGCCGATACCGGACCGCTCGACGTCAGCCTTGTAGTAGCCGACCCACAACTCCTCGGCCTCGTCGTGGTGTGCTTCCAGCCAGGTGCAGAACTCGTTGCGAGATTCGAAGAATAGTGGGTTCATGATTCAAGAAAGAGACCGTGTATCTATAATCCTGCTCCGACCGTGGGCGCCAGTGGGGATTCTCAGAAGGGCCGGAGAACGTTCAGCTGACCGAAGCGTGAGTCCCGAAAAGCCAGCCGTGAAAGGTGATGGCCTCGACGACTGGCCTTCGTCGGTTGCCGGAAGGGTCACCAGCGCCGTCCGGCAGTTATACTCCCTCGTTTCGAACGGTTAACGTCACCACCATCTTGGTTAGGTTTGCTAACCGACTGTCTCGAAAAGCCCCGGCGCGATAGTAGGGGGGTCAAGGGGGATGGCTATCGATGGCCGGGGCGTCCCATGCCAGTACTTGTGCCGGTACTAGCGTGAGAATGGTTCGTTTCCGTGTATATATCTCCTGCGGGCCAGTTATCAGTTTGATCACAGAGATGCAAGGAGGAAGCCCACGGCTTCAGCTGTGGGAGGAATCTGACACTCCTCGATACAAGCCACGAGCGATAGAACCCCGACTCCCTCTGCCAGTCGCAGTATATATACAACCCCATATCATATGTAATGATACAGATGGAGGTCACCCGAACCGTTCCGGTCAAACTCTCGGTTCCAGATGACCGAGAAGCAGATCTCCATCAGACCATCGAACAGTTCAACCACGCTTGCAACTACACCATACAGAACGGCAGGAACGACGACGGCTACCTCATTTGTAACAAGTCCACCATACACGACAAAGTGTACCACGACTTGCGAGACGAGACAGACCTGCCCGCGAACCTCTGCATCCGGGCGTACTCGAAAGCCGTCGAAGCGATGAAGTCCACGGTTGCGGACTGGAAGAAAGGAAATAGCCGACCGCTTCCACGGTTCGACGAACCATCCGCCGTCTACGACAAACGGACGGTGACCATCAACGACCGGTCGGCCACTATCTCTACTATCAACGGCAGAGTGGCCGTGGACTACGTTCTCGGTGACTATCAGCAGTCCTACCTCGACGATGACGATTACGAGAAACGGATGGGAACGCTCCACTACCGCGAAGACGAGGACGCGTTCTACCTCCACATCGTCGTCAAGAAGGAGGTCGAAGAACGAGACGGCGACAGGGTACTGGGCGTGGACGTGAACCTCAAGAACGTTGC
>JGI12480J12845_1000478_pt1 | contig 9012 bp, 9 predicted proteins | sample A23M3SouthBayCA_2_FD_12845 | JGI IMG/M metagenome (IMG submission 12845) | reverse complement strand
CGCGATCCAGCCGCCACCGTGGACGTAGACGACGAGCGGCGGGTTCTCGCGGTCCGGCAGGTAGAGGTCGAGTTTCATTTCACCGGTCTCACGCTCGGCGTAGGGTATCCCCTTCTGGACAGTGGTATCGGCCATACTATCGCCAACGAGATAGTGTGAGAGTATAAATGTTTAAAATCAAATCCCGGTTCGACCGACAGCGTCTCCACGCGACCGGTACGGACAGACCGGATACGACGGCACGCCTCGACCTGCTGGTTTTCGATGGTCGGTACTCACAGCCCGGAGACCGTCAGACCGTCGTGAGGAACGCCCTGAGTTCCTCGGTCGCGCGCTCGCGCTCGTCCCAGAAGACGCAGTGTCCGGCGCCGTCCACGTGTACGATCCGCCCGTCCGGGAGGAAGCCAGCTATCTCCCGTTCGCGCTCGCGTTCCGCCTCGTCCGCGTCGGCTTTCAGGACGAGCGTCGGCGCCTCGAACTCGCCGTACGTCTCGGTGGGGTCGAGCAGTCCGTCCCCGAACATGCGGCCGATCTCGGGTCGGAGCCGGCGCCTGGCTTCGGCCACTCGACGTGCGAGGTCGGGCTGTCCGCGCTCGGCGAGGTCACTGAACATCGTGTCGGCCTCGAGGAGTTCCTCGACGCTGTGGTCCTGCCACCACGCGATCTGCTCCTCGATATCCTCGTCCGGTGCGCCCTCGCCATCCTCGTCCGGCCCGTCCTCGATCACGTCGTTGACCCCCTCGAGCGGCCAGACGGGGTCTTCGAGGACGACGGCTCGCGGCCGGTCCGGTCGGCTGACCGTGGCCTGCGTGACCGTGTCGGCGCCCATCGAGTGGCCGAACAGGATCGGGTCTTCGAGCGCGAGCGCGTCGAGCAGTCCGTGCAGGTCCGCCGCCCGCTCGGACGCGCCGTACCCCCCGTCAGGGGCGTCCGAACGGCCGTGCCCGCGAGCGTCGTACAGCACGACGTCGAAGTCGTCTCCGAGTTCACGGGCGAGGTCGAGCCGACAGTACCCGTCGTCGGTGAAGCCGTGGGAGACGACGAAGGGCGGTCCCGACCCGCCAGTACGGCAGTAGTGCAACTCGATGCCGTTCGCCTCGACGGATCCGCGCTCCCAGTGCTGGGGGATCTGAGTCTGCTCACTCATCGGGTGGGACCTCGCAACCGAGGTAAAAAAATCGTCCGGTGTTCGCCATGTGTCGGCGCGCGTTTGCATAGTCTTCGGACGCGTCCTCCACAACCCCGCCGTGTTCAGGATTCGTAGACGAAGCGTTCGACCACCGCATCTGCCTCGCACGTGGTTCCGTGCCCGGTCGCGTAGGGACCGAGGAAGACACCCGTGAACCCTGTGGCCACCTCCGTCGAGAGGTAGCGAGTCGCCGCCGAAGCGAGTGTTTCGCCGTCCACGCAAAGGCAGTATTCGTCAGTGTCGGCCGCCACGGCCAGGTCGGTCGATGCCCCGACCGGGGTGCGTCCGACCACGTCCGTCGCGTCTCCGATACGAAGACGGACGATGGCTTCCCGCTGGCCGTTCCGGCGGGTCACGCCGAGTTGATAGTGGTGCCCTTCGTTGGCTACCACCGCGAGGCCGGCCTCGTCGCCGTCGACCGGGTCGAACGACAGCGACAGCTCCGCCCGGCAGTCGAAAGCAGTCTGTCGCCGGCCGACGAAGGTCGCTCCGGGTTCGTCGAGCGTTTCCGGGCCGCCCCGGAGGCGGAGCCCGTCCGTCCCCGTCCGATAGCGTTCGCGGTCCGGGTTGCGTCGGAACTGCCACTCGGTGCCCAGTCCGTCCGCAAATTCGGTTTCGGTGTACTCGACCGGATCCGTTTCCGCCCGGGTCTCACCGGGGAGCGAGGCCCGCATCTCGGCCTGGATGGGATTCCCGTCGTTGATCACCGGCCAGCCGTCCTCCCACGAGACGGGAGCGAGGAACGTCTCCCGCCCGAGATGGTGGTACCGCGGCCACGGTCCACGCTGGCGGATGCCGAGGCAGACGAGCCACCACGCTCCGGATTCGTCCTGTAAGAGGTCGGCGTGGCCGACTGCACGAACGTCGTCTCGTGGACGACCCCAGTGAGTGAGCACGGGATTGTCCGGGCACCCCTCGTAGGGACCCGTCGGGTCGTCGGCACGCGCTGCGACGACCATGTGACCCGCGTGCGTCCCCCCTTCGGCGAGGATCAGGTGATACGTCCCGTCCCGTTCGTAGATGTGCGGGGCCTCGACGTAGGGGTCGCGGAACCCGGTCCATATCGTCCTCGGTTCGCCGAGTTCGCCGGTCTCCACGTCGAGTTCGGCCTGTCGGACCGGGTTCTCGGTGTCTTCGTCGTGATACGTGAAATAGCAGGTGTCGCCCTCGAAGAAGAGGTCGGGATCGAACCCCGGGGCGTCCACCCACGTCGGGTCGGACCACTCTCCGGCCGGGTCGTCGGCGGTGACGAAGAAGTGGCCATCGCCGCTGACGTTCGTCGTGACGAGGTAGAAGGTCCCGTCGTGGTGACGGAGCGTCGGTGCGAAGATACCGCCGGATGGACCGACGTTCTGTAGCGCGAGCTGGGAATCGCGACTGAGCGCGTGACCGATGGGGTCCCACTCGACGAGGTTCTCGCTTCGATAGAGCGGGGCTCCGGGGAAATACTCGAACGAACTGGTCGCGAGGTAGAAGGTCCCGTCGACCTGGCAAACAGTGGGATCGGGATGAAATCCTGGCAGTATCGGGTTCTCGTAACGCATGGATACTTCTTCACGAAAAAAGATGTTTACTCTGTTGGTTTGCTCGATCGCCGTTCGTGGAGCGTGAGCTGACTCCCGGAGCGATTCGAGTGGACACCCCGTGTTATTCGACAGTCATGTCATAGAAAAACTCATGATATAATTCATAAATACAGGGTCGGACGGAGCCACGTCGCGATCCGCGACCGGGTGTACAGAGCCGATCCCCGGCCGCTCTCGTCAGTCACCGGGGACCAGCTCGTGGTCGACGAGAAAGTGACCCGCCTTTTCGTCGAGATTTCCGGCTGTACGGCACTGTCGATCCTCAAGCCGGCGAGACTCTCCCCGGTAGCCCGGGTTCACCGACGAACGAGACGACGCGGTGGTTTCTCGACGAGTTACACCGACGCGAGCGACCCGACGACGTGCTGATCTCGTGAACGACGCGGGTCGTCTCGACCCAGTTCTCGCCGAAGACGGATCCCGATCCCGGATGAGTTCACACGGCGATAGGGACGTCCCCGAACGTATCTGAGAACGTATGGATACCCGTAGATATCGTTCACAATACCTTTATACGGGCTGTACGTTTCGAAATTCGAACCGCGCGCCGCCGTCGGACGCCTCCGTCACGTCGACACGCCAGTCGTGGCCCTGAGCGATCGCCCGGACGATGTCGAGGCCGAGACCGGTGCCGGTCGAGTTCGACGAGTACCCGGGCTCGAAGACGCTCTCGCGTTCCTCGAGGGGGATGCCCGGGCCATCGTCGGCGACGAAAAATCCGGCCTCGTCGTCGAGAGCGTCGACGGTGACCGTGACGTCGTTCCCGGCGTGTTCACGAGCGTTCCGGAAGAGATTCTCGAACAGTTGCTGGAGCCGGGCTTCGTCGGCCATGATGGTTGTGTCAGTGTCCACACTGAGTCTCATCTCGCCCTCGTCGACGGTGGTCCACGCCTGGTTGGCGGTCGAATCGAGGTGGACCCGGCGAAGGTCGTCGACAGATTTGCCCTCACGGGCGAGCGTGAGAAGGTCGCTGACCAGGTTCTCGATCCGATCGAGTGCGTTGGCGACTTTCTCCAGATGCTGTTCGTCGCCGGGAGCGTCCACGAGTTCGAGATACCCGCTCGCGACGTTCAGCGGGTTCCGGAGGTCGTGGCTGACGACGCTCGCAAACTGTTCGAGCCGGTCGTTCTTCTTCGAAAGTTCGGAGACGGCTTCCTGGAGGTCCTGCTCGGTCTTCTTCAGGCTGGTCCCGTCAGTGATGATCGCAAACGCGCGTTGCGTATCGTTGTACTGGTACGGGATCAGCCGGAGACGGTAGTACCGGGTGCCGTCAGGCGACGAGATGGAGAACTCGTTCGTGACTGGGGTCCCTGCCTCGACGGCACTGTGGAGATCCTCGTCGACGTCGTCGAGATTGACGACAGATCTGAACTGCTGTCCCTCGTAGTCACCATCGGTCGGGAAACTATTCCGAAACTCGTCGTTGACGGTAACGATGGAAAACGCGTTCTCACAGATGGACAGATCTGCGACTGCGACTGGTGCCTTCGCAAACAGGGACTTCCACCGGCGTCGATCGCGGTCAGAGACCGCCAGGGCCCGCCTGGTCTGACTGATCTTCGTGCCGGCAAACCCGCCCCCTACTGCACCTCCGATAGCCGCTCGTGCTACTGCGACGGTCGAATCAGTGGTATCGCCTACGATCCACAGCCCCAGCGCAGCGCCTCCGAGCGCCCCGCCAGCGCTCCACACCGCCACTGTCGTCCAGTCAACCCGATCGACGTCACGGTGTAGATATCCAGCCATCAACAGGGGCGGACTACCGAGCATGACCACGATCAGTGCTTGCAGTGGTGAAGCGGCCACATCCCATCGAACCAGCCACTGGCCCCCGATTGCGAGTTCAGTTAACGGGGCGTTTGCTGCTCCGATCATGTATAGCGCGAGAGAAAGGCCCATTCCGGAGTCTGTCTGTGATTCTTCCCGCAGCTATTGTTAGAGTTTCGCGGAAATTCTCTGGATTGATAACCGCTCTATTCCCCCCTGATATATTCTCATACCTATGATTGTTGGGTAACTGTCAATAAACAGTCGACGGAGAGGTCTCGCGTCGTCCATCGCGTTGAGTGTGGCGTGAGTCGTGGTAGACGGCGACGGCTTCGAGCCACGATTCGGCTGTCTCGGGCGTGACATGGCTAAAACTATTCGCGATCGATGGTTTTCTGTGGTCTCCCTCACAAAAAATACGTTCGACAGCGTTCCGATACCCACGTGAGAGCACCCGGGATCGGTACCCATCCTCGGCGAAAACTGGGCCGAGACGACCCGCGTCGTTCACGAGAACCACCGGGTCGTTTCGTTCGTCGTCGGAAGCAGGCTGGCGTGGAGGATTTCGTTCGTGCGTGGATCGACCGCGCCGTACAGCCAGTATTCGTTGCCGTGCAGGTAGATCGTCTGAATTCTGGACCAGATCGACTGAGAGTTTGTTGAACGCGAAGCGACACCGCAGCTGCTAACGAAGCTCAGTATTCAGCTGCATCACGCTTTACTATCACTTTCGGATGTTGTTTCTACTATCGATATATTTGGTATCGATCGTGCTCGATCCACGGTTCACAACTGGGATAACAGGGTCGATAAACAGCCCGAACCCGACCGGTCACCAGAGGCAGGTTGCGGTCGATAAAACCGTGGTCTGGATCGATGGTGAAAAGCACTGACTGACCGCCGCGGCCGGACCCGACTCGAACGGATTACTCCATACGAAGCTCGAACCGACCAGAACGAACGCTCTCGCGGTGCTGTTTTTCGGAGAACTCAAACAAAATCACGACGTCGACCACTCTGTCTTCCTAGTCGATGACGCCACCCCGCTCGAAGAGGTTTGGCGACGACACGGTCTCGTTTTCAGAGACGAACGTCACGGCGATCACAACAGCGCCGAACGTATAGTTCATGCGGTAGAAAAACGAACCAGCTGTTTCTCGGACTGTTTCAGTCACGTCGATCCAGCAACCGCCGACGACTGGCTCAACTCTTTCGCCTTCGCATGGAACCAGCATATCTGAACACTACCGGTCATCCAGTCAGCTCGAGAACAACCGCCGGTTGCCCCAGCGTGTCGCGCTACCAGCAGAGAGACCCGTACCGATAGCGACTGTCGAACCCGACTACGTCCGGGCGTGCGACACGCTCCCGATCGACAGATCACCACAAAATTGAAGCCAGAGAGTCTATCACGGTTGAAAATGGCGAAACAGACTTATGCGGATCGAGTACCTACCGAGGACGTAATGAGCGTGCCCGCGATAGACACCGAGAGCGCACCGCCCCCCGACGACGGCCCCGCCAAAGCGACGCTGTACTGCCCGTCGTGTGGCCACGAGAACCCCGCGACCGGCGACTGGCTGGTCCGCGAGCGCGACGACCGAACGGTCTACGTCTGTCCGGCCTGTGGCGAAACGATCGCGTCCCGCTGACTCCGGCCGACGACCGCTGATTTTCGTCGACGACCGCCGACGCTGTGAAGTGGACCCGAGGAGCCCACGACCGGTAGGTTCTACAGAGCCGCCGCGCAACTGCCGGCAATGGACTCCAGAGCGGCGTGGCTCGTACTATTCGTCGCCGGATTGTTCGAAACGGCCTGGGCGGTCGGTCTCGAATACTCCGACGGCCTGTCCAGGCCCGTCCCCACGGCAGCGACGGCCGTCGCGCTCGTCGTCAGCATGGTGTTGCTCGCGAAGGCCGTCGAGACGCTCCCGGTCGGAACTGCCTACGCCGTCTGGACCGGTATCGGAGCGGTGGCGACCGCCGTACTCGGGATATACCTCTTCGACGAACCCGCGACGCCGGGGCGGCTGTTTTTCATCCTCGTCATCGTCGTCGGGATCGCCGGCCTGCAGACGGTCTCGACCGGGTAAACTCGGTGGCCGCGTCATCGACTCAGTCGCGCGGAGTTGTGTTCAGTCTGAACCGGGTCGAAGCGTCTACGACTGTTCACTGTGTGTGCGTACTGAGCGGTTGTTGCAGGCCGATCCACGGCTGAAGAAAGTCGCTTCGGAGACAACACCGCACTCGTCGGTATGCGATGAAAGCCCCGGGTCGCTGGCGGTCGCTGAGTGGGATATTCTCGCTCGGACAGCCGCACCGCACAGCACTCGCGAGAATAGAGCCCGCTCAGGCGACCACGGGCCTTCGGCCCGCCAGCGCCCCTCGCCCTTTCAGTCCACCAGGGAAATTTATGCTTCACAGGCCGTCCCGATGTGGATTGTTCGGTAGCCGCTCTCACAGAAACCTCCCTGGCGGACTGGAAGGGTGAGGCGTGCGTGGCGCCACGCGCCACTTGCCGAACGGGGAGGGACGACCCGTGAGGCGGGTTCGCGGCGACCGGAGGGAGCGAAGTCGCCTGCGCGACCCCTATCCGCGCGGGCGGTGCCGAGAGCGCGGATATGTCGCGTGGTCCGAGAGACCGTAGCTCTCTCGTCATCTCGAAAATCTTCGATTTTCGGTGACAGCGACCGCGAGCGCGCCGAGGGCTTCCATCGCACGACGATGACTGCGGCCACACTGATCGCGACTGCGGTTGTGGGACCTGCGACAACTCAGAATGTTACACTCACACCCTGAACCCATCATATCGCAGCGAGTCCGAGCACAGCGTGCGAACGGTTCGAATCCAGTCCGAACCAGTCATCGAGGATCGTGCTATCCGAGGACGCGAGCCACCGCTTCGACCTGCTCGCCCCCCAGGTTTAAAGATCCCCTTACGCATCATCATAAACCGATTAACTACGGATGTCCGGCGGTTACGGGGGGGTATGTCTGGGACTCCGAACCGGGCACGGGAACTACCGAAGGCGGGGGAGTGCCCGAACTGCGGACACCGGATCCCCGCGACCGACGTCCTGATCGAGTACGAGACCTCGGACGGCCGGTCCGAGCAGTTCGCCGACTGCCCGGGGTGTGAGGATGTCGTCCACCCTGCCTGAGCGTCGCGTCGCCGGGCGACGCATCGAGGGGGACGAGCACCGTCCCCGCGCACTCTCACGACCAGGCGACGGAGCGCGATCGCGATGAGACTTCTCGACAGAGTGGTCTCCGGCAGAGGGCCGTCGGTCGTCGTCGAGTGTCGCCGCTGCGGGACGACGGTCGACCGGGGGACAGTGACCTGTCCGGTCTGTGAATCCCGGGACATCGTGACCCACGAGATCCGGTGAGACGACCGTCAGGGGGACGGTCGACCACCGGGAGTGAACGTGACGGTCGACCACCGAAAGTGAACGTGACGGTCGACCACCGGAGGCGAAGCGTTTAGTCGGGGCGGCGTCGACGGGGGAACGTGTTTCGACTGGTCGCGGCGAGTCGGGCGGTACGCGAGGCGGTTCCGGCGGAAGTACTGCCAGTCGTGCTGGCTGTCACGGCGCTGGGTGGCGCGAAAGTGCCGATGGTCGGACTGTCGCTGGCGTACTGGAACGCCGAGGACCACCGCGAGGAACTCCTGGCGGTCGTGGCGACGGCGTTTCTCGCGCTGGCGGTGACGCTCTCGCTGAAGTGGGGGTTCGGACTGCCACGGCCCCCGAGTTCGGCGTATCGGTCCGTGACCCCCGACAGTCCGGTCGGCTTCCCGAGCGGTCACACGATCGCGGCGACGACAGTCTACGGCGGCGCACTCGTCGCGTTCGACCGCCATCGCGACCTCCGTGTCGCGGTCCCGGTGGCCGGCGTCGTCGCCTCGGTCGGGCTCTCGCGGGTCGTGCTGGGCGTTCACTATCTGGGTGACGTCGTCGCGGGCGCTGCCGTCGGATCCCTCTTGCTGGGTGCGCTCGTCGTCGCACTCCGACGCGGTCCCGCCGTGGTGTTCGGACTCGCGACCGTCTGTGCAGTACCGGCGCTGTTCGTCGCGGGCGACCCGGGTAACGTAGCGCTCGCACTCGGGGGGAGTCTCGGGGGCTTCCTCGCTACTCTTCGGTGGTCGGCCACGGAACGGTTCCGCTCGGGGGTCGAACGGGTGGCGCTGTCGGTCGCGGGCCTGGCGTTCCTGGCGGGTGCGCTGGTCGTCGCCGAGGGGGGCGAGTCGAACGTCGTCCTCGCCGGCGGTGCGTACTGCGTCCTCGCGGTCGGTATCGTCGTCCTCCCCGGGCTGGTCGGCCGGGTGGACGCGCTGGCCGGCAGGTCGTCCGCAGGCGAGTGAGTAGCAGTCGCCGCTGGCGGAAGCGCCCGCTGCGGTCGCCGCCGGCAGAAGCGACCACTCGTCGACCCGCCGGTCAGTTCGACCGGTAGACTCTCGGCCGTGGCGGG
>JGI12480J12845_1000472_pt1 | contig 9154 bp, 7 predicted proteins | sample A23M3SouthBayCA_2_FD_12845 | JGI IMG/M metagenome (IMG submission 12845) | reverse complement strand
CGGGTGCGGGGCCTGCAGAGAGGTGCCCGCGATAACGAATGAGTTCGAGAGACATCTACGAACGTGGCTTCGACGAATCGACCGGCAAGACGAACGAGACGGCCTGTCCGGATTGCGACGGCGAACTGCGGACTATCGACGGCGAGCAGTGCTGTGAGGATTGTGGCCTGATCGTAGAAGGGTGCCGACTCGACAGGCGCGGGCCACGAACGTTCCGGGACGATCAGGAACAGAAGCGACGGACGGGCGGACCCCGGACGGTGACGCGCCACGACCGGGGCCTCTCGACAACGATCGGTCGGAAGCGGGACGCCAAGGGGAACGCGATCCAGGGCAAGAAACGACGGCAACTTGCCCGACTACGCCGTGAACACGACCGCGCCCGATTCCAGTCGAAACGCGAGCGAAACCTCGCACACGGGCTCGGCGGGATCGACCGACTCACTGCGCAACTAGACCTGCCGAGGTCCGTCCAGGAACAGGCGAGTTCCCTGTTCCGGACGGCACAAAACGAGAACCTCCTCATCGGACGGTCGATCGAGTCGATCGCCGCGGGTTGCGTTTACGCGGTCTGCCGGATCAACGACGTTCCACGCACCCTCGACGAGATCGCGAGTGTCACTGCCATCGGAGAGAAGAAGGTCAGGAACGGGTACAAGGTCCTCAACAGGGAACTCGACCTCCCAGTCCCTCCCCAGTACCCACAGGAGTACATCCCGCGACTCGTCTCGGCGTTCGACCTTCCCTGCCGGACAGAGCGCCGTGCCAGAGAAATCGCGACTGAAGCGGTGGAGGCTGGCCTCGCGACGGGCGTCAACCCCGCGGGCTTTGCGGCGAGTTGCGTGGCCGTGGCTTCGGCCAAGCAGGGGTTCGAGGTCATCCAGCTGGACCTTGCCGAGGAAGCGGACGTCTCACCGGAGACAGTCCGTGAGCATCGGGACAGGCTGTGGTCCTTCCTGGGGGGATAGAATGTTCGGACTCTTGCTGCTGATCCGGTACCTTCGAGAGAGCGATAGCGAAACGGTCATCGAGTGCAGGCACTGCGGAACGACAGTTGACCGGTGTGCTGAACAGTGTTCGACCTGCGGTCACGACGGAATTGCGAAGTACGGGATCACGTAAGCAGACCGGAAGTTCTTGGAGTAGTCGCTCTAACTATCGGATAGTTGGGCAGGTTTCCGGCTGTGTCTCTCCCACCCGTCAGCAATTGATATTGTAATGCACCCAGTGATCAATACAACCTTCTTTTGTACGCTGTTTATGATTGAGACGACGGATGAGCTATCGTACTCTCCAATGTCGAAACTTGGTCAAAACCACTCTGGCTGGGCAAATAGCGCTACTGCAATTAAAGCTAATCCAACGCCTAGAATAGTGATGCCTGGTTGACGCGCAATCCTCTTGTCGACGATCATCTTCGCAGCGCTGATGGCTACGACGGCTCCGAGCCCACCAACGAGTGTTCTGAACAACGGCGGGACTTCTGATGGTTCAAGTGGAACTGTCGGAGTCGATTCTTCGTGTCCTGCATGGCCTGCTGCTATTCCAGCAGAAGCGCTGACCACGAGACTCCCGAGGAGGCAGAGTGTGATAACCCGGAGACAAATCCTTTTCCGCTGCGGATTACCGGAGTCCGGTCCATTAGAAGACATTACGGAACCACGGGAAGAACCCTGAGAGGAAACGATCCGTTGCTGGCATGAAATACGAGCCGTAATGATACGTCGGATCGAGTGTCGTGACGACGAGGTTTCCAGTCTTCGTCTGGCAGTCGAGATAGAGCACTGCACCGCCTTCGTCATCGGTCACGAGCACTTCTGCGCCTTCTGGAGTGTCGAATGATCCGTGAAAGTGCCACGTGCAGTCGGTTGGAGGAACTGATTCGAAAAACAGGTGGTCGGGCCGGGGGAATCGAAGACCGCTATCGCCCTCGGGTTCGAGCCACCACCAGAAGTTCGTCGGTCGGTGTGTCCACTCGATCTCCGGAAGCCATGGATCCGGTTGCGCACCGAGTATGGCCGCGTCGCCGCCGTCGTCAAGAAACGACTGGATCGTCTCAGTACCGGCGTGAAGCGATTCGATGTGGAGGCGAGATGGCACGAATAATCGGTCGAACTCGCTTAGGTCAGCATCCGCCAGATCCCGTACATGTATCACGTCGTCCACGTATCGAGCATACTCGGACTCAAGCAGCGTACGGCGCTGCGGTGCAGATCCGCCGTAAAGCGAGGCCAGACGGGTCATAGCCGCCCTCCCTCGACACCGGTTCGTCGACGGGTGAGCGAGATATCAACCTCGGATGTTTCCCGGATCCACGTGACGAGCTGTGGTGGAACCCGTTTTGCAGATGTCTCACGTCTATCGAACGCGATCAGGTCGTTTCCGCTATGGGCGAAAATTGTTCCGTCCGTCGTCACCTCGTCGACATATACGACTGGTTCGCCGTCAGCGAGTCTGAGGATAACTGTCGCCTCCTCTGGCGGTGGATTGTGTCCGCGCGCAAAGAAGCCCGCAACGCCACGTTGATAGGTGAGGTCGTCCATCGCAACCCCTTCGAATACCGGATGGTCAGTGGTCTCTTTGACGGCGTAATCATCAGCGGAATCGATCTGTTTCGGCTCGAACGTCCCAGCGCCTGGGAGCCAGGGGCGCGATATATGCCCGCTGAACGCAACGACACCCCCTTCGTCCAGGTACGTCCGAATGCTATCTCGGTGTTGATAGAGGAAATCCTGATCGGCTTGGCTCGACACTACAACTCCTGCAAGCGCAGAAAGATCCGTTTCAGGCAATTCGTACTGGTCGATCTGCGTGAGCTGCGTTCGGAAGAACGGTCGTTCCGAGTATCGGCGAGTGAAGCAATCATCGGGGTCGAGAAAGCCGACCGGTGCTGATTCTGACTCCGGTGACAGCCGGAGGGATTCTGACGTTTCAGTCCGACCTGAACCGTCTGTTTCTCTTCGTGCCGAATGATCCGTCGAGCATTGTCGTGTCTCTGTTGTCATATTTCCGTAGTGTGTGTTCGTTCGTTCATCTCTGTGTGAAGCGAGTGGGTCGCTTCGACAAGCGAACGAGTCTTCTCGTGCGAGGGGTCTGTCAGGAGCATCGCGGGCGTACCGGTTTCCACGATTTTCCCTTCCGCAAGCACTGCAATTCTATCCGCAAACTCACTGGCTGCTGCAATGTCGTGTGTAATGTGCAGTAGCGTAATGTTGCGATCTGAAACGAGATCGTACAGCAGTTCGAGAAGCTCACGACGCAATGGTGCGTCTAACATTGACGTCGGCTCGTCGGCGATCAGCAGACCCGGTTCGAGGACCATAGCACGAGCGAGAGCGACGCGCTGTCGTTCTCCACCGGAGAGTGCCGTCGGTAGGCGTCTGGTATACTCTTCGACGGGATCGAGACCAACGTCACCCAGTGCATTACGGACCCGTTCAGCCCGTTCTTCAGGGTCACCGATGTCGTGGATATCGAGTGGTTCGCGAATCGTTTGCCCGACGGTCTGTGTCGGTGATAACGAGGCGTACGGGTCCTGGAAGAGGTAATGGACGTTCCGCCCGAGTCCTGGCCGATCCGCTGCTTGCCAGGACTTGACGGACCTTCCGTCCACGAAGGCTGTTCCGTTGTCGGGAGCGGTGAGCCCCGCAGCAATGCGACCCAGTGTGCTTTTCCCTGCGCCGCTCTCGCCGACTAGCGTGACCGATTCTCCATGTTCGAGATCGAAGTTTATCCCCTGTAAGACCGCGTCGCCACCGAACACCTTCTCTACGTCCTCATACGAAAGGTGTGCAGCCTCCTCAGGATCGGTTTTTCTGGATGAATCTAGGATATGGGTCTCGCTCTGAGCCATTCCCCCTGCAGTCGGCAGGACCGGACGTGCCTGGAGTAGTTCGCTCGTGTACGGATGCTCGGGCGACGCATGGAGTTGCGCCGTCTCACCCACCTCCACGATGCGACCGTCGCGTACCACTGCAAGTCGATCTGCAACGCGGGTAACCGAGGACAGGTCGTGAGTGACCATAACGAGCGAAAATCCGAGGCGTGACTGGAGTGATTCGAGCAGGTCGAGTAATCGGAGGGTGGTAATCGTGTCGAGGCCGGTCGTCGGCTCGTCTGCGACAAGAATGTCCGGATCGTTCGCGAGCGCAGCGGCGACGGCGCCGCGCTGGCGCATTCCTCCGCTCAGTTCGTGAGGATATCGGTCGTGGCTTTCGGGATCCAGCCCAACCGACGTAAGTACGTCACTCGCCTGTTCGCGAGCTTCTGTACGTGAACAATCTCGGTGGGCCCGGATTGCGACGACGACCTGCTCGCGGAGTTTACGCCGTGGATCGAGTGCGTTCATTGCTTCCTGTGGTACAAATCCGACTGCTTCACCACGGTGCTCAGCTATGGACGCGTCGGAAGACGGACCATCATTTGTGGCGTGGTCGGTATGGAGTGTCATCTCTCCAGACGTGACTCGTCCCGGTGGATCGACCAGCGCGAGTAGGGCCAGTGCGAGACTACTCTTTCCGCTTCCAGACTCGCCTACAACGCCTATCGTTTCGCCCGCTTGGACGGAGAAATTCATACCGTCCACTGCCACGGTTTCTTCTTCGTCTTTCTCACCATAGACGACTGTCAGTTCCGAAACGGAGAGCGCTGGCTCGTCACTATCCTCATCGCGTGGGCAGACTGAGAGCCTCGGTCCATGACCGGAATTGATGGCCGGTTGTCGGTTGCCTGCGGTGCGCCGTTCGACACCGAGTGCGAGGAACGTGAACGAAAGAACGCTACCACCGATGGCGACGCCAGGTGGAAGCACCCACCAAGCCCACGCATCAGTGAGGAACGCGCTGCGCTGTTGAGCGTAGAAGAGGATCGTGCCCCACGATGGCGCGGTGGGATCGCCGAGTCCAAGAAAGCTCAGGGACGCTTCAAGCAGTATCGCTGCGCCCGCGGCCTTCGCAAACTGTGCGACGGCTATAGGCATGAGCGAAGGGACGACGTACTTGCGTGCAAGATGCATTGTGGAGGCTCCCATCGACCGTGACGCACGCACATAGGTACGTTCGCGGACAGAGAGAACTTGGGACCGAAGCTCTCTGGCAGGGCCAGCCCACATCACACTGGCCAGTACGGCGACTGTCGTCGTCAGACTTGGACCAAACACTGCGGCAACGACGATGATCAGTGGCAGGAATGGAAGAGTGAGCACAATATCGATCAACCGCATCAACACTGATTCGGTGCGGCCTCCGACGATCCCGGCGGTTACGCCGACGACAAGGCCCAGGAATACGGCAATCGAGCCTGCAAGTATCCCCACGAACAGTGAGACGCGTGCCCCGACGAGGAGGAGCGAAAGCAAGTCATGGCCAGCGTCGTCGGTACCGAGCAAGTGGGATGCGCTCGGTGATTCAAACGGATTACCGACGGCGACATCGGCTGGATACGGCGCGAGTGTCGGAGCAAATATCGCGACGAAAATCGCAACTGACACGCCAGCTCCACCGACGACTGCGAGCCAGTCGCGGCGCCGGATACTATTTCGTCGCTGTGCAGCACTTCGGAGCCCCTTCGCAATTCTACCGCTCATTGGACACCCCTCTCTCTGTGGCCTGGACCAGTTCGTGGGTCAAGAAACGGGTATGTAAGGTCCGCAAGTACGTTCGCACCGATTACGGTAATTGTGAGAACGAGGAATGCGCCCTGTAATAGTGGATAGTCCCGGGCGAGTGCAGCATCGTAGATGAGCAACCCCAGACCAGGATACGAGAATACTGTCTCGACGACAACCGCACCCCCAACGAGCGTCCCCAACTGGAGCGTAAAACGGGTGTAAATCGGTAACAACGAGTTCGGGAGGACGTGTCTGAACAGGATCGTGCGCTCAGAGAGCCCCTTCGCTCGCTCGAAGCGGATGAAGTCGGCACCGGTCGTGGTGAGTACGGATCCGCGTGCGACGAGATAGATTCCGCCAACGCGCGCGAGGGTGAGGGTCGCCAGCGGGAGGACGAGGTGGATACAACGACTAATGAGCATCTGGATAATACCGTCTGGCTCGTTGATAGCGGAAATCCCGTATGAGGGGAACCAGCCGAGATGGAAGGCAAAGACTGAGACGAACACCATTCCTACCCAGAATGCAGGCGTCGAGTTGGCTGCGACGAGCGCTACTAATAGCGCTCCATCGGTCCCAGTCCCTTCATTCCACGCACTCCAAGCACCCAGTAACGTCCCGGCAAGCGTCGAAATGACGAGAGTGAGGCCGACAAGTAGAAGCGTCGACGGTAAATGGTCGATGAGAACGCTGGCTACTGGCTGGCCAAACATCACCGACGTGCCTAGGTCTCCTCGTGCAATACCAAACAGATAGTCCACGTACTGGACGTGCAGCGGCTGGTCGAGCCCATAGGTCGCCAGTAGTTGGGTGCGTTCGGCTCCGGAGAGGTCTGCCACTGCCTGACCGATGACGTATCGAAGCGGGTCGCCCGGCGCGAGATGCGGTAATGCGAAGTTGACGGTCAGCGCAGCTACCAACGTCAAACCGTATTCTGCGACCTTACTTCCGATATGATGGATTCGAGCCACCATTGGCTCAGTCGAACGAGCGCGTCACGGCCGTGCCGCGTTCGTCGGCCGGAAGAAGCGACCATTTGTGGTGAATCCCGAATCCGGGTGATTCAGCCCACGCGTCGTGGGCTTCCGGGTTGAACCCCCAGCGCGGTTCGGGGTACCAGAGGACCAGCGATGTGGGTTGGCTATTGAACAGCCGTTGCATCTCGAATAGAACCTCCTTGCGGTCCTCGACAGTCGTCGTTTCTCGCCACTCTTCGTACAGGCTGTCCCATTCGGGATAGGGGATGTCTTTCCGCCAGAGATAGCCCGACCGGTGAGACATGACGAACTGGTCCGGATCGGCGACTCCGTGAGGGGAAATACTGCTGACGTACATATCGAAGTCCCGTGAATCGAACAGACTCCCGATCGAACCGGGGTCGAGCGTACGGACCTCGACATCGATACCGACGTCGGCGAGGTTCGAAGCGACCATTTCGGACGCGCGAATCCAGGTCGGTTGGTTTGACGCGACCTTCAGTGTGAAGGAGAGTGGTTCGCCATCGCTCGTCTCACGCACGCCATCACCGTCGTCATCAGTGAATCCCAGTTCGTCGAAGGTTGAACGGGCACGGTCCGGTTCGTACGGTGTCGACAGGTCGGGAGCAGTCCACGGCGATTCTGGGTGGGGATACCCTTCAATGCCCGGTCTAGCCATCCCTAGCGTAACTGTTTCCGTGATATTCTCTCGGTCTATAGCATCGGAAACGGCTCCCCGGAAATCGTGCTGGTCGAAGGGTTCACGCTCGTAGTTCGTCCTGATCTCGACTAGCGAAAGCCAGTCGGTCTGGACTACCTCCGTCGAATCTGCTTGCTCGAATCGGTCGACAGTTTCAGGGGGGATCGCTACGTTTGCAGTGTCTATCTCGCCCGTTTCGAGCGCGGTGAAGATCGTCGAGTGATCCTTGATAATGGGAACGACTACCTCACCCACGAGTGGTTCGCCACCGAAATACTCCTCGTTGGCGGTGAACCGAAGTCGCTCACCCGACTCGTACTTGACCAGTTCGTACGGACCTGTTCCGACCGGGTACTCTGCATACGTATAGGGGTCGTCGACGTCCTCCCAGACGTGTTTTGGAAGTACGGGAAGATCTGCAAACGTGATATCAGCGAGTGTCGGTGCGGGATACGCACAGGAGAACCGCACTGTCTCGTCGTCGACAGCTTCTATTGTTTCGATATGAGGTGCGTCACTCACGTGGTGAGTGTAGCGATTCGGCTCGGCGTCTCGGAAGTAGCGATAGGTGAACACCACGTCGTCAACTGTGAACGGTTCACCATCGTGCCAGGTCGCCTCTGAGCGGATGGTCGCGGTCCACGTCGTATCGTCGACCTGCGTCGTTTCCGTCGCAAGACCAGGCATCGGATCTTCGACGTATGGTGACGGCGCGAGCAACCGGTCGTAGACGAGATCCTTGAGCCAGTCGAACGAGCTACCGCTGCTAACGTAGAGATTCAGAGGTGAACTCGGGTCTGAGTTAGTCGCAATACGGAGTGACCCACCTTCACTCCCTCCGAAACCGAGGTCGTTGGCGGCACCAGTACACCCTGCAAGGCCTGTCAATCCCACGAGGCCGATTGCTCCCGTTCTCAGTGCCTTGCGCCGTGTGAGGTTCTGATCTGCCATCTTGTTTTAGGCCAGCCTAAAGAAATATAGCACTTTCGATTTAGGTTAGCCAAAAACTCTAGGATATAATGATTAGAGTGGCTGTAAGCCTTGTTTTACCAACTGTGTCTATGAAGGTCGGCCACTATTTTCACCCGCCAGGTGCGGGCTACGAATACTCGTGTCCATGTAAGATGTATCTACATCCACACGTGAGTTCGGCGTACCGTCACGTGTACTGAAACAAGCCCAGTACGAAGCAGTCGGGTTCGAACTGGGAACCGGCCGATACCGGACTTGAAGTGATCGGATCGTGAACGAGTGCGTTTCACTGGCCCGTCGAACCGTGTTATCCCGAGCCAGAGACCGCGATCAGCTTCACTTCCGCTGGGGACGAAGCTGGCCACTTTTTGGTAGCTGTTTGGTTTCTCGTCCATAATGATAGAACAGCGCTCCATTACCACATCGGCTTGACCGGCGCGACGACGCCTGACGACGGTCAATCTCGAGAAACGTGGCGGCAGTCGCTGGCGAGCGGCCCAGAGTGCGTTGACGTTGAAGGGATCGATGACACAGCAGTGGGAGCAGCGACCGAGTACTATGCGAAAGTCTCTGCCAAGAACGATGGTGAGTAGCCAGAGTCCCGTATACGAGTTCCAGTGTTGCTACTGACAGCACATCCTCACTACAAAAGACCCCGGTGCAACCTCGTGTCCTCACTGCCGGACAATCGGTGGCCACGAACACCGTATAACTCGGCAGCACTAACTCGGGACAATCGATCTTCACTGACTACCTTCTTACTGACTCTGTTCCTCTAGCTACAGTACCGGCTGACCGCTACTGCGCCGCGGGTGTTTTTTCTGGCCCCTGACGGGTGCGGGGCCTGCAGAGAGGTGCCCGCGATAACGAATGAGTTCGAGAGACATCTACGAACGC
>JGI12480J12845_1000460_pt1 | contig 9562 bp, 12 predicted proteins | sample A23M3SouthBayCA_2_FD_12845 | JGI IMG/M metagenome (IMG submission 12845) | reverse complement strand
CGGCGCCGGCCTCGACGGCCGCAGCGACGTCCGCCTCGTGGATCGAACCGCAGATCTTCGCGCGCGCGGCGGGTGCGGCGCCGTCGCGAGTGACAGTGCCGGCGGCGTCGTCGCTCATGCGCCCCCGCGGAGGTCCCCGAGCTTCTCGGCCGCGGCGCCGGAGTCGATCGCGCGCCGAGCTGCCTCGACGCCTGCCTCCAGCGACGCCGCTTCGCCCGCGATGTAGATCGCCGCGCCGGCGTTAGCGAGGATGATGTCCCGCTTCGCGCCCTGGATCTCGCCCTCGACGATGCCGCGCATGTCGTCGGCGTTCTCGGCGGGCGTGCCGCCCGAGACGGCCTCGATGTTGTGGACGTCCAGCCCGAGATCGGCGGGCGTCAGCACGTACTCCTCGATCTCGCCGTCCTGCACCTCGGCGACGATCGTCTGGTCGTGGACCGTGATCTCGTCCATGCCCGAGCCGTGGACGACCAGCGCGCTCTCGACGCCCATGTGCGCGAGCGCCTCTGCGAGCACGGGGACGAGATCGGGATCGTATACGCCGACGATCTGGGCGTCGGCGCCGGCGGGGTTGGTCAGCGGGCCGAGCACGTTGAAGATCGTCCGCATTCCCAGTTCCTTGCGCGGGCCGATCACGGCCTTCATCGCGGGGTGGAACACGGGCGCGAGCATGAACCCGATCCCGTCGTCCTCGATCGCTTCCTCGACCGCGGGCGGTTCGGCCTCGACGTCGACGCCGACCTCTTCGAGCACGTCCGCGCTGCCCGAGTTCGAGGACACCGAGTAGTTGCCGTGCTTGGCGACCGGGACGCCGGCGCCGCTGGCGACGATCGCGCTCGTCGTCGAGACGTTGATCGTGTCGTAGTCGTCGCCGCCGGTGCCGCAGGTGTCGACCAGCGGACGCTGGTTTGGCTCGATCGTCCGCGCGGCGTCGCGCATCCCCTCGGCGAAGCCGGCGATCTCGGTCTCGGTCTCGCCCTTGGCCCGGAGCCCCGATAGCAGGGCGCCGATCTGGGCCTCCGTGGCGTCTTCGAACACGGTACTGGCGGCTGCGCGCGCTTCGTCCTGTGTCAAGTCCTCGCCCTCGGTCACGCGTTCGATGTAATCCTTCATGAGTAAGCACCGATGAACGGTTTCGTCTTGTAGTGTACAAATCCGTACAATGTCTTAAAGCTGTTGCACGCCAGCGTGCGGAGAACCCCCGCACGGCGTCGGAATCCGAAACCTTCAATTGTATCCCCGGGATATCTGTGAGTGCAGCAAGGAAGCGCCAGACGGGGTTTGTGGTCTAGTCTGGTTATGACACCTCCTTGACATGGAGGAGGCCGGCAGTTCAAATCTGCCCAAACCCACTCTCTCACTTCGTTCGGAGCAAGGAACCAAACCCAATAGCGTCGGGTGGTTTTCGCTCCATCGACTGTTTCAATTGAACGGACAGACACCCGTTCGTGTCTAACCACTTCTCCGTGTAGCGATTCAGATACAAGGAGGAACCGAGGAACCTAGAAGCTATCGGTCTCACCAATGTTGAGAAGGAGTGCAAAAATAGCCCTACTTTTCCGATGCTACGGGAGGAAGTATTATAGAACCGTGCTACGATCGAGGTTACGATCACGAAATTAAGTGCTGTCCTGTGAACTTTGAATTCCACGTATTTTGAGAAATGCTCCATTGATAGACCTGTAAAATAGCAGTAGGCAGTAAAGTAAACGAAAATCCGAACCTGGCGGTACAGATATACTTTATGTGATTAGAATGGTTCCACGCATCGAGCCGGCTACAGAGAGTCAGGTGCATCAAAGTGATCCCCAGAATGACAGATATAAAGCAATCTCCGCCTGCCCCTGCCTCGATGTATCCGTCTAGATGGTGAGAACTCCCCTAAGAGGATTTGATTACGTAGTTCAACGCATTCGAGACCATGGCGTACAATCAACCTCATCGGGAAGATCGAATGAGAAGGTGGGGATACACGAGGCGCAACGATTGATAGATACAGGGCGCTTACCCCACGAGTTTTTTCGAACGACCCTCAGTGACAGTAAACCGGACGCCCAATACAGCCCCTCCATTCGATCCACAGTGGGGATAGATAAACCGGTAGGTTCCGGGAGAAATTGGTGAACAAACGGCCCGAGACCCTGTTCCACCTTCTACACGATGAGCCAAGCCGTCTTGCGTCATCGTCAATTCCCAGGTGAATCCCTGCCCGGGTTCGTGAATGATCCCTATAGAGTTGATTGCCGGTGGATTGTCCTCATCAATCCAGAATATCGATTTCCATTGTTCGTCTTCGCAACGCTGAATGTCGTAACCCCACTTGTTTCCTGTTAATTTCTCCTCATCTGCCTTGTTGGTTAATGAGACAGTCAATTCTTCGCCTATCTGGACGGACTCATCACATGTCCTTAATATAAATCCATTGAGCTCCCCATACTCCACCTTCTGGTAACTGCGTTTGAGCCGCTTTTTATCCGGTGTGCATGATGGTTCCGCCGTCGAAGAATTAGTCTGAATTGGTGTTGAACTTCTGTTTGACAAGTCATCTCTTTGGGTTGTCATCGGCGATGGATTTGCAGAGATGCAGCCTGTGAGAACCCCTATCCCACTCCCTAAGAGACCGAGGCACTGTCTACGGTCCATATTGTAACTTTGGGATATTAACAGAAAAAGCTGTTAGATATTATAGGAGCACACCAGTTCTTGTATCTCCGCATACTGTATCGGATAATTCGGCTCGCTGTCTGACGCTCGAAGGCCAGTGACCGATATGCAGATCTACTTAACACATAGCCCAGCTCAGAACACGAGAAAGAAAGTCGCCTATACTACTCAGGCAGCTCTTTCTCTCCTTGAAGATAACAATCAGCGCAAGGGAAGTCGTTCGGGAGATTACCGCAATCACACTCGTCGTGGCTTACCGCATCGAGCGGGCGCAACTCGTCCTCATTCCCTTCAGTCGTGGTCCCTCCGTCAGCTCGGAGTTTGTCAGCGACCGTCGATGCGTCTGACCACTTGGAGTCCGGATCACAAGTCGGAAAGTTCACAGAAGCCTGAAGCACTACTGGACCGCCGACTGTAGCCAACGCGACTTTGTGCTTGCAGTCGTATTCTTCTCGGAACCGGTCAGCCTTACAGCCGCACTCAGACGGCACCAGTAGCCCGTCACGGTCTTCCACGCCAACGAGGTACGAATGGTCGTCTTTCTCGAAACCATACGCTGCGTTCGTCACACGGACGAGATGCGGAGCTTCAACGCTGAACTCCCAGGACTCCCAGCCCACACGCTTTGCAGTCTTCGCGCCGAAATTGAGTTCGCTGACGATGCTCTTTTCTTCTGCAGGGTTGTTGTCTGTCATGCTTCGGTTGGCCCGAAGCCCGGTCGGTGCTGGAACACCGGCCACCTTCTGTGATGGCGTCCCGAGCTTCGTACTTAGTAGTATATCGGCCACCTACTTAAAGGTTCCCAAATGCGGGAACGTTACCGTAAATAGCAACTATCAAGCTGGCCGCCAAATTACGGAACAGTATGGCACGCCGCGCCCTGTTGACTGACCGGGAACGGGAACTTATCAAAGGAGATGCCGATACGGATGACAGTCTCCAGTATCAAGCCGTCTCCCGAGTCCGACGGAAGATTGAGGATGAGCTGACGACCGACGTGGAGATACTCCGGGAGAATCATCCCGATCTCTACGCGGAGCTGCAAGAAGTAGTGTGCGAGTCTGAGTGAGCTACTACATCGAGGTGGGCACGAACCAAACCGAGCGATGGGGGAGAAGTTAGAACATTGAGATCGATTATAAGCGCATACACCTGTGACCCGGACTGCGAAATTTTCTCTTGTAGAATGGATTTTCGGGAATCAGCGCCTCAATGCAACGATACTGGATTCGGATTTATTGTCAGTCGAGTATTGGCGAATCAACTGAAAGGTAGACGTGCGTAGGGAACAGCCCTTTTCTAGCTCGGCCACAGATATTTCAGTCCTGTTGGAGTAAGTCTCTGTATGCGACGGCGAGTGTTTCTCACAGGGACGACATTCGTGGTATTTACTGGAGCAGGCTGTTTGTCCAGCTTGAGAGGTAGTTGTCCCACGCCGGATATAGAGAACGAACTTTCCTATGAGAGTCGTGAATCCGTCGGACCGCTCTCCCCCGGCGACGAAGGGGCCTTTCTCGTTACCAAATCTGCGGATGCGGCCCAATTCGATTCTCAATATTTTAAGGAAGGAGATGAACAATGGGTGAAAGCTACTGATTTTGACGAAGCAGTCGTTCTTGGGGTTCAGGTTGGTTCATCTGGTGAGTCAAGCCCGCTTCGCGTTCTTGGCGTCGGACGAGACTCTCCTGACACTATCCGCGCATACACTTGTATTGAACAGCAAGGGCATACAGACGATTGGGCACCGTATACGAAATTGCTCCGTGTTAACTATAATAGACGCGCTCCGCACACCGCGACGCTTATCCATTGGGAAGAAGGCGAAAAACAAACATTCGAATAATCCCCGAACTATCTCTACTCACTTGGACGGCGATACTTCCAGAGGTCGCGGACTGACTCTCTCATTAAAGAGATTTGTATATGGCTTACTGCGGGATGCGGGGCGGCACTCAAGTACCTCTATTTGTGATTTCCCGGAGATAGGTTTGATCGCTACTCTTATTGATAGGTATTCTGTCGTATTACTATGGGCGAGTATATTGGGCTTAGAGTTTATGCAGCGGCGTACATTACTGCAGGAATGATTATCGGTGGTGTGGGGTCATTTTTCGGAACAATTGGTAGTGCCAGCTACGATCTTCTGCCGACCATCCTTGCCTATGCTGCTTGGGTTGCGTGCTTTTTTGTTGCCGTTGTTGTCGCTCTTAAAGGAGTAGTCGTATTAATTGAGGAAATAGTCCAGACGACAAGGGAAACAGGTAGTGGCGATCAAATAGACTGAAGTAATCCTTCCTTCACCTGCATCTCACACTCTGCCTCAATTCATCGAGCGAGGGGGACCAACAACATCCCAATTATTAGGACCCATGTACATCTGAAGCTTCAGTTCCCTCAACACGGGCTGGTTTTCTGATCTACTTCCAGCGCTCTAAATCACACTTGTTGAGTATGGTGAAACAGGGCGAATGAAGGGTCTAACTATAGAATTAGTCAAATTTTTGACCCCTGTATCGGAATCATTTGTAACTCAGCCGATCGATGAAGTGAGTTACACAATATGAACCACTTGTTTCCGGGAGTCTCCTACGGAGACGAATCCCGCCACTCGATGAAATCAATCACTCAAGGTAGATGGATAGTTACCTTATCATTATCTGTGATCTATTTTAGGGAAGCTTGATCGATGTGTTCTAACCTTCCAGTACGTCACTACTGGAGGTGTCCGAAGCGTGTTTTCTCTGTGAAAGTAACGCCTTCACTCACGTGAATGAGTAACGGTTTAAATACCTCCCCTCATCCCACCTCATCTTACTTCATCACCAGTAGGTACCTCTCGGCATGAGTCACCTCGGTCCAAATCAAGCTGGTCAAAGCGGCGGGAGATGGGGCGGGTATTTCGTCGGAGGTAGGAATCAATCTTCCCGTACATGCTCCTCACGTCTTTCTCACGAAGGTTAAAACGGTCAGCTATTCCCACAAAATCCTTAGGTTTCTTATCGTCCGGAACGCTTGGGTGGGTCCGCCGTTCGTCGTCTTCATCCTCGTGGACAATACGAGAGCAGAGACAACACGCAACTAACTCCACTCGCATGCCCCACTCATTGAGGTCGAAATCTGTGAACCACGCTTTTGCCTGGTCCCGTTGACGCGGTAGCAGATCGAGCTGATCGGCAATCGCCTCGATGAGATCACGGTTTGATTGATAGGTGATGTAAGGGTCGTTCCAGTAGCTGACTCCTCGTTTCCGTCCTCGATTGATCTCTGCGAGATGCTGGAAGTAGAGGTAACGCGTGGTTCGGTACCAGTCGGAAGAACTCATGAAATACCCGTCAGTATTCTCGTTATAGTCAAACCATGTCGCGTTGTTAGTCTCCGGTGCGTTCAACGTACTGTGCGGTCGCATCGCTGAAGCGATCCGTTTGGTAGTATTCATAGCAGGTCAGAAGACATACTCCTCGATGCGATAATCTCATGGTCGGGACTACCGGTGAGGAATTTCGTAAAAGGTCTTCACTCATATAGACGTGGAGCAACACGATAAAGATGCCGAAATTCGCATGAAAACGTGGTATAGGATTTGTCGATCTAACCCCTGGAGATAGAGGGTCAGAATACGCTTGAAATCACGCCGCTATTCCATTCCGAACGCCTCACGCCGTAATTCCCGCTTTTCACTCTCTGTACGGGCATCGTAGTGTTTTTCCAGCGTATTCACACTCACGTTCATCCGGTCGGAGAGAATCTCCTTGCTATGGCCTTCATTGAGCCAAGCGGTAATTGCCGATCGGCGGATGGCGTGAGGTGGGACCGAAGACGGACACCGCTGAGCCATTACGCGGCGCTGTGCCGCTTCACAGGAGTCCGGATCACGGTCATGAGGACATTCACGGGCGTACACGCAGGGACGCGTGAGGGAGTTGATATGGCCCCGTAGGCTTGACCGAACAGGCCGGCCTTGGGACGTAGTGATGAGCGGAGTTCGTGCGTGATCGTCAATTATACCGTGATGGTACATCTCGAGATAGTCGTCTAGCACCTCACAGACCCATCCGTGTAGGTTCACTTCCCGCTCAGCTCCGTGCTTGTTCTTCAGCGGCGTTCCAGTCTCGGGCCGATGCCGCACCTCGATGAATTGATCCTCTGAATGGTAGTCATCCAGGTCTATCGCGCGGAGAGTCCCGATGCGGAATCCGGTATCCCATAGGAGCGCGAAGACGACGTGCTTCATCGTCGCGTACTCGAACTTCTGTAGGTACTGGAGGATCTGCGCCGCCGTTTCTGAGTCGATCATCGTGTCTTTGGCGTCGTCCTCTTTCGTCGGCATCAGGATGTTCTCAGCTAATCCCTCGGCAAGCCCCCGGGACTCACACCACCGGAGGAACACGCGAAGAACGGTCATCTGGTTGTAGAGCGTGACGCTGTTGATGCCGTCTTCGTCGCGCCGGTGGATCTTGAAGTCCGAGATGTGGAACGAGTCGAGATCGTTGACGTACTCGATCCCTTCGTCCTCACACCACTCGATGAATTGATTCAGCAGAGAAGAGTGGTTGTAGTAGGTGGACTCGGACACGTCGGCTTTGCGTTCTTTCAGGTAGCGTTCTACCGCGCGTTCGGGCGTGATCTTTCGTGGCATGGTTTGCTTCCTGAATCGCCAGCCACGGAGAGTGTGGTCGCGCGTTATGCGCATAGGGTGACAACGCTGCAGTAGCGCCGAACGGCGCACGTGCGCCATCGTAAGGCGCTGAGGCCGGCAACGTTCAAATCTGCCCAAACCCACTTTTCCGAACGCTAACCGACGAGCGGAGCGAGTCGTCAGCGGTCGGTAAATGCGGTCGTAGATTTGAACCGGAGCACGCCGAGCGTCAGCGAGGTTTCACGTGGTTCAAATCTGCCCTGCCTACTTCGAGTCTCGCGTCGACTCCCTTCGAACACGCTTATCGTAGCGTGTCGAGCTTCTACGACTGCGTTTTCGAGCTGCGCGACGGCGTCGTACCGATAAAATAGCGGGGACGGGGCGGACAGCGATCGCTACGCGTCGACGTCGCGTTCTTCGACGGTGTACTCGCCGCTTTCGGCGATGTGGACGTACACGTCCTCGGCGTCGGCGTCGACCTCCCACTCGAAGGAGCGAGAGACGTCCTCGGCTTTCGTCGCCTCGACGGTGTACGTGCCGGCTTCCGACACGACGTCTTCGAGGCGCTGGGAGGTATCGGTCTCCAGGGTGACCTCATCCTCGAAGACGGTCTCGTCGGCGTCGTCGGTCACGGTGACCGAGACTGTGTAAGTCGCGTCGTAGTCGTTCTCGATCACGATGTCCAGCGGTTCGTCGAGCTGCTGGTCCGTCTCGCCGTCGGACGAGTTGTTGCCTCCCCCGTCGTCTCCCCCGTCGCCGTCGCTGACGTTGCCGTCCGACCCCTCGTCGTCGTCCGCGGGATCGTCGGAGTCGTCGGTGTCGTCGCCGCCGGTACAGCCGGCGACGGCGAGTGCGGTTCCGCTCGCTAGCGTCGAGAGGTATGTGCGTCGTCGCACAGTTAGACGTCCGCGAGACGGGTTAAATACGTTGCAGGCGAGCGGGACGTATCGGTAGCTACAGCTGTGCGAGTCGCAACCAGACGGTAGACGGGTGTAATCGTGTCTGACGCTCGGCGTCGGGCGATTCGATCATCGAATCGGTCGCCGAATCGAGGACCGATCTGGTCGATCCCGACCCGATCGGACCGTTCTCGGCGCGCACGAGCGACGCGCCGGGCCTGCAGGTGCAAGCAGCCGGCAACTACGCGTAGCCGAGGGGGATAGATTAATGTAGTATGCGTATCCACCGGTGTACGATGAGCATGGACGACGAGACGAGTTCCTGGCTCCACGGGTTCGCCTCCGGCGTCGCCGCGTGCTCGGTGGGCGCGTATCTGCTCGCCCGCCGCGCGCAGCGCGACCGGCAGCCGGCACTGATCGACGAGGACGGCACGGTCATCCCGCTGGAGTGAGCCGGGCGCCGAACGACCCCAACACATAGTTATTTTCTGACGCGTGTCTGACGCCACGTAGCCGCTCGCTGAAACGTGTCTGACAAATATATTTATTATCGTATCCTGACGCCTCTGGTATGGCGACGACAGCTCGGGGGGACGTTGCCGTCGAACGTGCGATCGACAGTTCCTCCATCAGCACCGCAGTGATCGAAGCGCTCGCGGACATCGAGTCCGTCGAACCGACTGAACTGGACATGACGCTGTACGAGGCCGTCGATCTGGACGCCCTCGAACGGCTCTGCGAGGGGCCGGGGGAGGGTCTCGTGCTGGAGTTCACAGTAGAAGACTACCGCGTTCGGGTCCGGGGGTCGAGCGCGGTGATCGTCGAACCGCGCTGACCGGAGAGCCCGTCGCGGCGCCGAGCCGCGGCGGCTCAGGACCGAGACTCGTGGAGCGTCTCGTGGATGCCGACGACGAGCGAGGGGACCACGATCATGAAGAGATGTTCCTCGACCGGGATGCCGAGCAGCTCCCGGCCGGTTCGCAGCTTGATGTCGAACACGCCGACTTCCAGGGTATACCAGTCCCAGACGTAGGCGATCGGGTAGAGCGCCGCGACGGTCGCGGCCGCGCGACGGATCGCGCCGGCTCGCGAGAGCAGCGCCAGCGCGACGGTTCCCCAGACGACCTCGGTCAGCAGGTAGGTGTACCGACCGAACACTGAGATATCGGGTCGCATAGCGGTAGGTACGGCCGGTCGGTGCTTGAATCCTCGGCGTGGGGATCCGGCCGGGCGAGCGCCGATCGGAGCATCGTCCGACTGAGCGACCGCCGGCACGTCGTGCTGTCACCGCCCGCCGCGGCCGCCGAACCACTCCCGCGGCGGCGCCACGACGCCTGCAGCGACGACCGCCAACAGACAGAGG
>JGI12480J12845_1000451_pt1 | contig 9676 bp, 14 predicted proteins | sample A23M3SouthBayCA_2_FD_12845 | JGI IMG/M metagenome (IMG submission 12845) | reverse complement strand
CGTTCGACCAGCGTCGCCGCGGTCTCGGCGTCGCACGGCAGGTCGTCGGCGGCGCCGGCCAGTCGGTCGGCCAGCGCCTCGTCGGTCCGGTCGACGCTCGCGACGCCGCGGTCGCGCTGCTCGGTAGTGACCTCGATCCCCGCAGCGATGTCCGACAGCGCCATTCGTTTCACAATTCAGTTGACAGAACGTAAGCCTGTCGGCTGCGGTATCGACGGGTCCGGTTGCCGCCGAATCACCTACCGGTTACCAGTTGGTAACAATATTTGACGGTAAATTGGCTATCCAGCATAAGGGTACCGCAGGGTTTGAAGTAGGGAATCAGTTACGCCAAGTTAGTGCATTCCACCCCACGGGAAAAGATTTCGCCACTCAGACGGCCAAACCGCAATACGGCGCGGTAATATGGTCATCCACACTGGCGAAACGTATTTACGTGAGGAGTGGTAATATTCAAATATGTAATTATCTGGCGAGCATTATGCTTCCAGATAATTCTAGGGCCACGGGAGAATGTCAATGAGCAAGAGCCATGCGCAGACGACGGCAGAGCCGACGTACAGCTTCCAAGAGAACGACCACGGACCGACTGAAGCGGTGCAGATGTACCTGGGGGATCGTGAGGGGGAGGTATCGCCCCAGACTCAGGATAAACGACGGTGGCACCTACGCAAGTTTACTAAGTGGTGTCGAGAGAACGGCGTTGAGCACACCAGAGACCTAGATAACCCAGCGTTGTTCCGCTACAAGCAATGCCGTGGCAAGAAAATCAAGAAGGTGACTCTCAAGTCTGAGCTATCCACTCTCAAGAATTTCCTTGAGGTGATGGAACGGGCGGGAGTAGTCGCTAATGGTCTCGCAGACGCAGTAGACCCCTCTGCTATCAAGCTCAGCAGAGACGAGCGGGCAAAGACGGAGCGGGTCTCGCCAAAGGCGGCAGACGACATTCTGTCCGACCTGGGGAAATTCAAACCGTACAGCAGGGACCACGTGGTTTTCATGCTACTCTGGGAGAGTGGCATGCGAACGGGAGCACTCCTATCTCTCGACCTTGACGACTGGCACTCTCGCAAACAGTCGTTGACCGTTGAGCACCGACCAGACGACGGAACGCGGCTCAAGAACGGGGAGAAAGGGACCCGTGAGATAATGGTCTCGGACCGTCTCGCTGAGGTGCTCAATGGCTACGTAGAGCACCACAGGCTGGATAGGGCAGACGACTACGGGAGGGACCCGCTCATTACGACCACTCAGGGGCGTCCGTGTACTGTCACAATCCGAACGACGGTCTACGACCTGACTGAGGATTGCGACCACGTAGATGGGAAGCTTGGGCCTCATGCAATCCGCAAAGGGAGTATCGGTCGACACCTCTCAGACGGGTGGCTCATTCAAGACGTGGCCGAGCGGTGCGACGTGACTGAGCAGAAACTACGTCAGCACTATGACACTCGGCCAGAGAACGAAAAGATGCTGGATAGGAGAGACAAATACGACCTGTAGATACCGCTCTTTCTCCGCCCCTATCTAGTTTATCGAACACGTCAGATTCTAGCTCAAGCGCCGTGAGTGGTGCTACAATTGGTTTGGATTGAAACCAAGTGGTATACCTCCCGCTAGAAAGAAATCGCTTAGCGCACCTCACAGACACCTTAGAATCCAAACATGTGGGGTGTCCGCCTATCGGACATTGTGCCCTTTCTCGCCTAATCACCATATTGATATGGATAACAAAAATGTTTCTTGCGCAATACAAGGCCCAATGCCCGACATTTCTCTACGTCGAGTGACATTTCGGGGGTCGGGGCACTGACGCCCGTAGGTACCCCCTCTAGCAGACCCCCCGTGGTCATAAGTCTAAACTGGACGTAGAGTACTCGACGGTATAGAATCCTGGCGAATCGGGAGTTAATAATGTTGGTGTGTGAATACTTTTAAGCGTTATTAACCGCAAGACGGCGGTCACGCGAACTACTGTTACATATGGGGCGGTCGGTGGCAGAGAGATGACACTGACAGATACACGACTGGTTGGGTAGTTGTGGTTTAAGTTTTCCCTCCCCCATAATCTGAATCGGAAATCAGCAGGTAGAGGGGCCGAAATGCCAATAAACGGGAAACTATTGGTGAATTTACCTAACTACTATTACTAATAGAGTGCAGGGGCGGTGGCAGAGCGATGACACCCAAACCGCATACGTAGAAGTGACTGAAACATGACACGACGAAAGAAACACATCAGGATGTACGCGGAAGAACTGGACTCGCTGAAGAAAATGAAGCGAGAAATGTACGGAGAAGACCGAGCTGACGACATTCCGCATGCTATCGCAGTGATGGATTTGGTCGAAACGGTCTCAAAGGCACGGAAATTCGCACCGTAGACGCGACTTAATTTCCAAAAACTATTATGAGTACACAACCCAAGACGAGTGGCGACTGTGGCACCGAATTATCAGAAGGCGAACAAAAATACTGGAAAGACAGCAGTGACCCGTGTGATACGGGCACGGAAATTGACCCCGATTACGTCTCTGTCGAGACTCGAAGCGAGTCGGCGAAAGACGCGTACAATCCTGGCGCACTGACAGAGGGGGGTCACGTCGACCGTGGCGAGTGTGCGGCAGGGGAACGCCTTGATAGCGAGTCGTACGCGTCAGCGACGGAGAACACAGACGCCCAAGAGCTGGACGGCGATATCATGGAATCCGCTTGGGCCGCTCAAGGCGTCCAGCGGACTACCTTCTACGCTGACGGGAAAGACGCGTACGGGAATAAGCTACCTGAGACGGGTGCTGACGGGGAGGACCTGGGGGCACGTCGAAAGCGACTGTGGGCCTATAATAGCGGATTCTACTACGGCGACCGTAGCGACACGGGTAGAGTGGACCGAGAGGCCCGTGAGACGCGAGAAATGACAGAGGCCGTCGCCTCTCAATGTGGTCTCACGGACCGACAGCAGCAGACTGCCATGCAGACGGCTCTTGGGATGGACGGGAGAAAATTCAACTGGGCTGGGGGTAGACCCGCAATGGCACTATGCGCCGTCGCTCAGACCGTCGCTGATTCGGCTGAGGAGGCCAAGGCCGATAGGCGGCTCATTAGACAGAGCGCGGAAACCGCCTTCGAGCACGTCGCGGACAAGTCGTGTACGGTAGACGCGGAGCGACTGATTCAATTCGCCTTCGAATAGGGTACTTCAACCCTAAAAGCAAACAATTGACATATCTGATATAGGGATTGCTTATATGTAACCTGGTATTCAATCGTATAGAAATGGCAATGCACCTGCTTCTAATTGGTCTACTCGGCGCATTCTCAGGTTTTCTCGCGATAGTAGCGAGCCAACGAATCGAACCATTCTATTCCATCCTCATCAAGAGTATTCCGTCGGTCGATATCCAATATACTCCGCGTATCAAGACCCTATATTCTGCTCGCCAAGCGATGGAAGAGTTGAGAGAAATGCGAATCAGGGATGGTTATAGGAGGGAACTGCAAGCCATACATCAAATCCTGATTGACGAGTACGATTTTTACGAACAATACTACCCAATTAGTCTCCGATTCATGAATAATTCATTCGAGATGAAATATGCGGACGGTCGAAAACAAGCTCAGAGAAAAACCTCACGGGATGACCTCTTATCACATGTAGACTCTGAAATTTCGAAAAGCATCGGCCAAGTTGCTGCCTACGCAGGATTTCTATCGATAATCTCATTTGCCGCACTAATTCTTCTCTCCGTGATTTAGGGAATTTTAAAGAACCCGCAGTTGTCTCTCGGGAGAATCAGACTCTTTCTCGCGGCTGAATTGCCCTGAGCGGCACACGGGCATAGTGGATAATCCCCTTGGTAATGAATGGCAATGATGCGCGGATAGCTGTCGCTCAGAGTTGATTGAAAGCGTGAGTCAGAAAGGTCGACTCATGCCCATGACACCTGTCCTTTGTCACCTCGTGCAACAGGGACCAGACAGACTGCGGAAGGGGATTTTCACCCCCCAATGGAGATCGACAGTGACCTGTCGACTGTGACAGCGGGGCACGGACAGCTACGAACCGCCCCCGCCACTTACACATATGCTACTTGACCCCCGTCACAGCGGCGTAGGTTCGCTCATGCCCGTCTGAAAATGGGCATAAGAGACACTCATACGCCGATTCGCAAGACAGACAGATGGCTCACAATGAGACGCAGATAGACACCTTCCGAGTGTCTGAGAACACACATTTTTCATTTCCAGATTCGTTCCCAGAATCTGAAAATTAAAAAATATAAAATACACAACCACCTTCCCTCCACAATAACCTATAGGATTTGACCCCCCTCCCCCACACCCTTTCAGCCTATCTCTGGAATCTATCTTCGAAATGGCAAGTTGCATATGTGTTTGTGAGAAGAAAGATGATTGTCACTAACAGAGGCGGACTGAGCGAGGGAGATACCGTCTCACTCGGCTCAGAGATTGTCGTAGCAAACGCCGAACAGGAACGTGGTGGATTGCGGCTTATGGCCGTTTCTGAGGGAAGCGAGACTGAGTGCGTCGTAATCTCCACGACTGTCCAAGACGGGGATTCACTCGACTTTGATGGGGAGGTCCTGACCATTCAATCTGGTCCTGGCCTTTCCGCTCCCACTGTCTGGTCTCTCGTCGACACGGAGGTATACAGATGAATATCAGCACGTCAGCAGTCGTCGAGGCGCGTAAGCGAGACGGTGAGGCGGCTGACGAGCGACCCGCCTACGTAGATGAGGCGCTTCAGCAGAGTCGCAAAGTCGGCTATCAGTCGGGTCTCCCGCTCGTAGAGCCCGAGGGAGATCACGAGACGCCTCAGCTTGGGGAATCTGTGAATGACCTTTACGAACACTACGTTAGCGGGAGCGACCTGTTCCGTCCCGATGCTGGTTCATTTCTGAAGCGGCTCGCAGAACAGCCTGAGATTCACAATGTCGAAGCTGCTTCGAGTGAACTGGGACCATCCACGGACAAGGCTGAGGTACGGAAGGCGGCTCAGCTTCATGGTCTCGACATTCCTGACGGGGAGGGGGTCGACGAATCTTCAGACGAGGACGCTATCCGTCTGCCGTCTGGGGAATCTGTCCCGCTCGCAATTCTCGAAGGACCCACAGACAAGCTGGTTCTCGCGCAACTGTTCTCAGACGGTCTCAGCGAAGAAGAGATTGCCCGTTACCTGTCTGAAGAGACCGATTCGAATGTGACTGTGCGAGAGGTACGTGAGGCGGCGACTGAGGCGAACCTACTGGGGGGCGGGGGCGATAGCCTACGGGGACCCGCCCCACGCCCATCTGACGTACACGTCGGCTCAGGCAGCTACGACAAGGAACCGTGGTAAAGACTCGCTACGTAGCCCGATGCCCATCTTGTGACGAGTCGGTTCAGTTCTCGAAACGCAACCGAGCCGACTCCTGGGCCGATGGGCATGAGTCGGCGATAGTCGAGACGAGGCACGATGGGCCATAGCGAGATTCTGAGGCCTTCAGACGGCCCGTGTCAGTGTCCCGCATGCCGCCACGACAGACGAATTCTGCTGGAGAAACTGAAAGAGGAGACCAATGAGTGACGCGAGAGAGGTTCTGAAGGAACACGAACCACTGAGCCGAGAGAGTCTTGCGAGTCGGGAAGTCTGCGAAGCTCTCTGGGAAGTCGCTGGGGAGCCTGATATGCCAGTGGGTCAGACACTCCACGGTGCTGTACACGTGTATCGTGCCTTCGACCACAATCCAGCACACCAGTACGAGATAGCGACGGCGTTAGCCTACTGGGACGTTATCGACGTACCTGAGAAAGCCCAATCTCAAGGCTTCAGGCATCGGATTCATCGAGGACAGTAACTACTCTGGCATTAGGATAGCCACCGCTTCCACAAAGACGAAAATAACTGCGCCGCCGACCGAGGTAGGTGCTACACACTTAGTCGCACTTACAATACTCTCGCTGGGGGTTTCTTTACTGTCAACACTATCTGGTGTATGGGCCATCAGACACCCCATTGTGGGGATGAATGATGCTAACAATATTATCACTCCAAGCAACGTGAGTATAAACTTCGGTGAAATATCCTGCATGTATCCAGTAATTCACTGCTGAATATTGATAAGAGTTTGGCGATGTTATTATAGTCAACGAGTGAAACTGGAAACAGTCGTTGGTCTCATTCGGGGTTCACAACCCACAGAAGGCATTTACGACGGGATTCCGATTGTCAACTATGGTCGAAAAAGACGTGTGGATTGTTGTACTGATGGCTATCATGGCGAGCGCTGGCATTCTGGCATTAGCGGGCCTCTGAGTAGAGACAGGGAGATAGATCTCCGTTCGTCGAGACGTTTCGATGGTATCTGAGACCACCGATAGTTTTGTTTTGAAGCGGGAGGTGGCGGTATTATGGGTGTCCAAGCGTGGTTTTCGAACCTTCTCGAAAATGGGCAGGAAGAGCCAGACTGGGCGATTGTTCTCAACGTAATGCATCGGTCCGAACCACCTGAAGAGTTGAGTGATATTGTTTCCACTCAGCCAGTCTTTACCGTGGGCGTCATTTCGAACATGGCGAATATGGAGTATTCGAGAGTCCGACAAGCCAGTAACAGACTACAAGATTGGGGGCTGGTCAACCTCACCGAAAGTGAGGTCCCAAATAAAGAGGAGCCAATGATAGGAGTGGAATTTACAGACGATGGGTTTGCCGTGGCCCACGAACGCCAGCTATCGAATAATCAAAATCAAATCAATGACTCTCTCGCCTTCTTTACATTCGTCTTGGTCATTTTGAATGGAATCGATATAATCTCAGTTGACGAGATAGTGGTTGAAATCGGCGTTTCTGTAATGCTTCTAGCGGTTCTGGTGTACCACTACAGTCGGTGAGTGAGAGAAAGCGCCCGTCTGGTCTTGTGTGAAAACTAACCTTCTCGTTCCTGTTTGACGGCTTCAACTCGTTCGCTAAATGACGCGCCTTCCAAGTCGTCTGTGGCTTCTTTTGTCGAACCAACCTTCTCGGCAATAGACCCAAATTGAGACTGGTTTTTCCGTCTCATTGCGGCAATTGCCATTATCCAACCGATAGGATTCCATATCATCAAAATGGTAATAATCCAATAGCCCGCGCCATATTCATTATCCTTTGTACGGTGTCCACAGTGCTGACAAGCCATAGCATCTTTCTTGACCGTTTCCTTACATTCTTCGCAAACCCACTCTGGTTCATTTTCACCTTCAACAGACGACATTGGTGTTATGCGTGTCACTTCCTTCTACATACTACAAAGTTACCACTTACATACCAGAAAACGCCCGTCGGTCGAGAGGGCTTTGATAGTCCATCGTCCGTTTCACCCCCTCCCACCCCACAAAGACCTAATCTTGCCAGGGTAGTCGCTTCGCCGTCTGGCGGTTCTGGATTAATTACGGACCGACTCTCAATCCGTAAACACCCCTGCCGTCTTGCGATTGGGTCTGAGTGGTACCGCCAGAATCCTGAGTGACCCACGGTCTTGAGACCGTCTGAGTCGCCAGGAACGACCGTCGAACGGCTCACGATTTTGAAGGTTACTCGCTCGCGTATCTAATCGAAATTCTGGCCGATTCCGTTGAACCGTCGAAAGACTCTAGGTTACCCCTGTGTTGAGTCTGAATGTGGCCCTACCTCAGAATCCAAGAAAAGCGTACGAACTTGGATGCTTAGCGGTAATAGGCCCGTCTCCGTCTAGCGGTTTCGGGTCTCTAATCCGATGGGAATCGCTACCTGTCGGTTACCGGTCGGTAGATCCGGCGGGCGACGCCGCCGAGTCGGTGATTCCCCCGGTCTTTACATTCCCCTTCGAGACGAAGTTCGAACTGTAATGAGTATCACATCTCAGGGCTGCCCCGAGTGTGACGGGGCGCTGGAAGCGTCGGACTGCGAGACAGTGTGTGCGAGCTGCGGACTGGTGGTGGCCGAGGACGCCATCGACCGCGGGCCGGAGTGGCGGTCGTTCGAAGACGACGAGACGGAGAAGGCCAGAACTGGCGCGCCCCTCACCCGGTCGCGCCACGACCGGGGACTGTCGACGGAGATCGGCCGGTCGACCCGACTCAAGGGACGCAAGCGCCGCCGGATGCGCCGCCTGCGTCGCCAGCACCGGCGCGCCCAGACCGAGTCGAAACGCGACCGGAACAGGATGCTCGGGTTCATCGAGGTCCGCCGCGTCGTCAGCGGCCTGGGCCTCTCCCAGACCATCCGCGACCGGGCGTGCGTGCTGTTCGAGTCTGCCCAGAGCGAGGACCTGCTGGTCGGGCGCTCCATCGAGGGATTCGCCGCCGCCGCGGTGTACGCGAACTGCCGGACGTCGGGCGTGGCCCGGACGCTCCACGAGGTCGCCGGCGCGGCTCAGGCCACCGAGGACGAGTTGCGTGTCGCCTACGACGCGCTGAACCGGGAACTTGGGCTTCCGACCGGCCCCATCGACCCCGCCGAGTACCTGCCGCGGTTCGCCAGCGACCTCGACGTGTCCCACGACGTCGAGCGACGGGCCGGGGAACTGGTCGAGCGCGCCCACGACGAGGGCGTCGTCGCCGGCCGGAACCCCGGCGGCGTCGCTGCGGGCTGTCTGTACACCGCCGCCAGGGAACTGGGACACGACCTCACGCAGGTGGCGGCTGCCGACGCCGCGGACGTCAGCCCGGTCACGCTTCGGTCGACGTATCAGGCCCTGCAGGACTGAACCGCTCGCGCGAGAGTTTCGAACTGCTCGACGACCCGTGCCGACGCCGGCGCCAGCGAGCGGACGGGCTGGCCCGACGACTGGGCCCGTCCGAGCCGTTCCGAGTCGGGGATGGGGACCGCCGGCGTGCCGAACAGGTCGGCGACCCGGGCGGTCGGGGGGTTCGATCCGGCGCGGTTGACGGCCACGCGGACCAGCCCGGCGTCGAACTCCCGGGCGAGTTCGCGGGCCCGCACCGCGTCCGCGATGGCGGCCTCCGAGGGCGTCGTCACGACGACGCAGGCAGAGGCGACGACCAGCGGCAGGCCCGCATCGGCCCGCAGGCCGGCCGGACAGTCGACGACGACGGTCCCGTAGGCCCGTTCGACCGCCTCGACGGCGTCACAGAGTCGCGCCGGGTCCGCGGCGCGTGCGCCCGCGAGCGAGCGCCCGCAGGGAAGGATCGCGACGGGACCCGATTCGCGGACGGCCTCCAGCGGCGCGGCACGACCCGCGAGCACGTCGTGCAGGTCCGGCCCGCGCGAGGCGGGGAGGTCGGCCATCCCGAGGTCGGCGTCGACGACGACGCCGTCCAGTTCCGCGGCGAGGTTGTAGGCGACGGTCGACTTGCCGACGCCGCCCTTCCCGCCGGTGACGGCCAGGATCATGCTAGGCGCTCCAGCGTCTCCAGGGGGACGTCCGCGGCCGTCGTTCGCCCGGCGAGTTCCTCGGCCCGTTCGGCGACCGATTCCAGTGCCGCCGCATCCCGCTGGAGCCGTTCGACCACCGCTTCGGCCTCTTCCAGCCCGCCAGCCGCCCGCATCGCGGCCGTCGCCTCGGGGACCGTCTCGGCCGCTGCGAGTCGTTCGGCCGTCGCGACCCGTTCCTCGACGTCGTCGAGCCACGCCGTGACGGCCGCTGGAATCTCGCCGTCTGGTGACGGCTCGGGTGCCGTCTCCGTTTTCGGGGTC
>JGI12480J12845_1000440_pt1 | contig 9772 bp, 9 predicted proteins | sample A23M3SouthBayCA_2_FD_12845 | JGI IMG/M metagenome (IMG submission 12845) | reverse complement strand
GGTCGGCTCGGACTCCGAGATCGTCCACACCGATCCGCGAGCCGCCGACGTGCGCCACAGCCGGGCGGACGTGACTCGCGCGCGCGAAGAACTGGGATTCGAGGCGACCGTCTCGCTGGAGGACGGGCTGACGACGCTGGTGGAGTAACAGTCTGCCCACAGCCCCGTCCAGAGTGAACACCCCCGACCAGAGTGAACGGGGGTGTCCAGAGTGTATTATAGAACTGTAACCCGCTCACCCCCACAGAGTGAATACCGTTATAATTGGATCTATGAAATACTCCCGGAGTCTCACCGCTCTTCAGAGACATCGATATTGTCGGTTTCCGAGAACGCTTCTATCACACGCTCACCCTTCACGTCTAGCTGGTACTGTTTGTACTTCCCACCAGCCCTACCGGCGTTTTTCTTGTTGACAGTAGCTAATCCGATCAGATCAAGCTCCGACATGTGGTCCCGAAGGGCTCGATTCGAGAGCGGATCGGTCGCATGCTGGTTACAGACCATCCGGTAGTACTCGTAGAGGTCCTTGGTCCGAATCGGCGTCTCCCCCTTGCGCTCGGCGATCGCAAGGGCGTGAAGTGCGTACTTCCCCTGAGGGGAGAGTCCCCCGATCATCTCGGAAACACGGCCTCGCTCGACGATCCCTTTGGCCTGTTCGACGTGTTCTTCGGTGAGTTTGTCAGCGCCTTCGCGCCGGGCGATATCGCCGGCTTCGCGAAGGATATCGATCGCCTGCCGTGCACTGCCCTTATCTTGAGCGGCGTAGGCGGCAGACAGTGCGATGGGTGCATTATCGTACGCTTCGTCGTAGAGTCCTTTTTCAGCGCGCTGGGAGAGGATCTCCCGCAACTCGTCAGATTCGTACGCGGGAAAGAGGATTTCCTTCTCACAGAGCGAGTCCTTGACCTTCGCGGACAGATCGTCACGGAATGAGAAATCGTTACTGATCCCAATAACGCCCAGATTCGCCTCGTCGATCTCGGGACGAGCGAGCTTGTAGAGGATCGTATCGTCGTCTCCGACGTTATCTACCTCGTCAAGTACGATAAGGACAACTCCGCCGATGGCGTCGAGTTCCTCGAAGAGCCAGTTGTAAATGTCACTCGGAGCGTGGCCGCGCGTGGCGACTTGGTTCTGGTCGTCGCGAAGTTCGTTCAGGAGTTCGATTGCGACTTGATACGACGACGTTAGCACTTCACAGTTGAGATAAACGATGGATAGGTCGATATCGGCGTCGTGCTCTTCGTTGTGTTCTTCGACGTCTGTTTGGAGCCAATCAAGCATATACCTCGTCGTCGCGGTTTTCCCGGTGCCCGTTTTTCCGTATATGAAGATGTTATTCGGATTCCATCCGTTGAGGACTGGTTCGAGCGCGGATGCGTACTCGTTGATCTGTCCGTCCCGTTCGATCAACTCCTCCGGTTGGAAGTCTTCGACGTCGAAGACATCTCGATCCGTGAAAATATTTTGAGCGGTGTTGAACGGAGATCGTCGTGACATGATGACGTGTATGAGACTTCTCCTATATTAAACCACACTTCCGCTGTTTCCGCTGTTCTACGTTCTTTATATACCACCCCCACCCGTCGTTTCCGCTGTTCTCGAGGGATCGCGAGGCAGTGTCATGAGAACCCACGATATCCACGTCTCCCCGATATTTCCGCAGCTCGGGCAGCCTGCATACCGCATATATAATTAATTTATTCCTTTGGGTAGTGGTGGTTGTTGCCCCATAGAGGATTCACCTACACGTCTAATACTGCTGTTGACGTCCGATAACGCAGCTAACCGATGTACTCGCCAGTATTACTTATATACTGCACAGAGTCGCCCGATATCACGTCTTCCTTCCTTATCCAAGAACAGCGGAAACGACGGGTGGGGGTGTAAGACGCTGAAGAGAATCAGCTGCTACCGCGAGAAAATTGAAGCCGCTACTCTCGCACTTTCTCGTTTTGCTGCGTCCCCTCGCTCACGTTCGCGCTCTCGCTCGCTTTCGCGTTCCGCTGGCGCACCCGCGCCAGCGCCTCGAAGTAGTGGTCGATCTCGCGGTCGCGCTCGTCGAGGATCGTCTCCAGTTCGCGCCGCGAGAGGTCGACGGGGAACGTCATCGCGAGCTTGACGTCCTCGCCGTCGAGGCCGATCATCACCTGTCGGTCGCCGCCGTCGCGGTGCCAGCTGACGTGCACCTGCTCTGGGTCCATCGTTGACATCGGCGACTCACTCCACGGTGACGCTCTTGGCGAGGTTTCGCGGTTTGTCGATCGGGCGATCCAGGTAGTCGGCGACGTGGTACGCGACCAGCTGGAGCTGGACGTTCGCGAGCACGGCGGCGACGTCCGGGTGGGCCTCCGGGATCGTCAGCGCGGCGTCGACGGTGTCGATCACTTCCTGGTTCTCCTCGCTGACGACGCCGATCACGGGCGCGCCGCGGGCCTGAACCTCCCGGACGTTGCTCAGCGTCTTCTCGGTGTGCCGGCCGGTGAACACCGCGAACACGGGCGTGTTCGGCGTCACGAGCGCGAGCGGGCCGTGCTTGAGCTGCCCGGCGGCGAAGCCCTCTGCGTGCTCGTAGGTGATCTCCTTGAACTTCAGCGCGCCCTCCATCGCGACCGGGTGAGCGACGCCCCGACCGATGAAGAAGTAGGAGTCCATCGCTCGGTAGCGGTCGACGACCTCCATCGCGCGCGTCTCGTCGAGCACCCGCTGGACCGTCTCGGGCAGCGTCGACAGCTCCGCGAGCAACTGCCGACTGTCGTCGCTCTCCGAGTCGGCAACGTCGCGAGCGAGCCGTTCGGCCAGCAGCCCCAGCGAGGCGACCTGCGAGGAGAACGTCTTCGTCGCGGCGACGCCGATCTCAGGCCCGGCACGGATGAACATCGCGTCGTCGCACTCCCGTGCGGCCGTCGACCCGACGACGTTGGTCAGCGCGAGCGTGCGTGCGCCGCCTTCGGCCGCCCGGCGCAGCGATTCGAGGGTGTCTGCGGTCTCGCCGCTCTGGGTGACGCCGATCACCAGCGTGTCCTCGTCGACGGGCGCCGGCGACATGGCGTACTCGCCGGCGCGGAACGTCTGGGCGCTGACGCCGCGCCGAGCGAGCAACTGCTGGCCGTACAGTGCGGCGTGGTAGCTCGTCCCACAAGCGACGAACTGGATCGAAGAAACGTCCGCGAACGTCCCCGGCGGGAACTCCTCCAAGCTGACGCCGTCGGCGCCGGACGCGGGGACGTCGTCGCTCGACGGCGTGTCGTCATCCGCGCTGGAGGACATGACCGCCTCGCTGCCGTCGGTGACGATCGGCTCGCCGTCGTCGCTGACGTCGATCCGGCCCTCGATCGTCTGGGCGAGCGCGGTGGGCTGCTCGCTGATCTCCTTGCGCATGAAGTGGTCGTACCGGCCCTTCTCGGCGTCCTCGGCGACCCAGTCGACCGTCCGGACGTCGCGGTCCAGCGGGTCGCCCTGGCTGTCGACGATCTCGTAGCTCCCGTCGGTGACGGTCACGATGTCGCCGTCCTCGAGGTAGACGACCCGGTCGGTGAACTCCAGAAACGCGGGGACGTCGCTGGCCAGGTAGTGGCAGTCGTCGTCGATCCCCAGCACGAGCGGCGAGCCCTGCCGAGTGGCGTAGACCGCGTCGGTCTCGTCGGTCATCGCCGCGATGGCGTAGCTCCCCTGGAGCTGTTCGGCCATCCGCCGGAAGGCGACGTCGAGATCGAGCCCGCGGCCGACGTGCTCCTCGAGCAGGTGCGGAATCACCTCGGTGTCGGTGTCGCTCTCGAATTCGTGTCCGCGCTCGCGAAGATCGGCCTTCAGCGCCTCGTGGTTCTCGATGATCCCGTTGTGGACGACGGCGATCGATCCCGTACAGTCGGTGTGTGGGTGGGCGTTGGCGTCGGTCGGCGGCCCGTGGGTGCTCCAGCGGGTGTGACCGATCCCCATCGACCCCTCGGGGGGCGACCGCTCGACGCGGTCCTTGAGCTGGTCGATCTTCCCCTCGCGCTTGTGGACCGCGAGGCCGTGGCCGTTCTTGATCGCCACGCCTGCGGAGTCGTACCCTCGGTACTCCAGATTTTCGAGGCCGGTCAGCAGTTCGTCGACGGCGTCGCCGCGCCCGATTCGCGCGGTGATTCCGCACATCGTCATCCACCCCCCGTATCGGAGCCTCGGCGGTCATCAGCGCCAGTCCGAAGGTGGTTCGAGCGACAGTGCGGTGAGTTCGCGTCGCGGCGGAAATGGTTCGAGTGACGGTGCGATCGGTCGTGTCGTGAGTGCGTTGCGGACATGGGTTTCTCGCGCGGTACGCCCCGGCGGTTCCGGGAACTGAACACTGCCCCTGTCCCGTGCGCCACTCTTTGTTATTGATCCGGTGCCAGTAGGGCAGAAGGTCCCTAGCACGGATAGGTTAGTTGTACGACCTATGAACAGCCTGTGACGACCGCAGCGATTGCACCGTCGTACCGCACAGCGTGATGCCGTGGATCGTCATCACTTTGGGCAGTCCGTTACGTCGTCTCACCCAGTACGTCGCTGTCAGCAGCGCTGTCTTCTCCGCCGACATACATCCGAAAGTGACGGCTTCGCCGCTGACTGCTCGGCTGCGCAGACGCTTTGCGTCAGTCACTACTCAGTCGCTGTGCACCAGCCGAGAACGACGCACGGGATGCTGAACGGCCCTCAGTCCTCGCGCGACTGGAGAACGGCACAGCCCGCCAGCGCGACGAGCATCGCGAGGACGATGACAGTCTGAACCCAGTCGGCCGGGAACAGTCCGGCCTGACCGATCAGGAACAGTCCGCCGCCGATCAGCGTGATGCTCAGGTAATAGCGCGGCCAGACCGTCTCCTCGTCGGACTGGTTGTCGAGGTACTCGTCGAGCTGGTCGGCGTTCTCGCCGAGCTCGATCGTCCCCCGGTTGCGATCGAACTCGACGATGCCGGCGTCGTCCATCTTCGGCAGGTGGCACTGGTAGAGCCCGACGTACACCCGTTTTCGCTCCCCCGACGTCAACGCCGACACCGACTTGTCGTTCTCGAGGGCGGCCACGTGTTCGGCCAGCTCGCCCAGATCGACGGTCCCGTTCTCCTCGCGCCTGACGTACCGAAGCACCAGGCGCCGGCGCTTGTTCTTCAGTATCTCGAAGACGATATCGAGCGGAAGCGGCTCCGGTTCGGCGGACTGTTCCGACTCCGCCGGCTCCTCCTCGGGTTCGACTTCGCCCTCGTCGTTCGTACGTTCCGTCTCGGGAACGTCCATGTCACTGCTGGTCATACGCCCCGGTCTCGCGGGTCGACGATTGCTGGTTGGTAGCGCACTCGTACGATTCGTACATCCCCATCATGTTTTTGTAGGCACGTTGCCGCTTCTCCTCCCCGTCACTGGTCGGCGGGTCCCTCGGCGTCCCCGTTCTGTACGATTGAGTAATCAACGCCCCGCATTTTAAAGTTAATTAAACCAAGGTGATGCTTCCGAACGTAACTGGGTGGTGCATCTTAACCGAATCAATTGCGTCGCTACTCGAAACTGCTTCGAGGTAAGTCTCCGCTACGGGTTTACCGTCCGAGAGAATCTCGTCAGCGCCGCCGCCACACCAGTCGCCCGCCTCCGGACTGCTTCGGTGCGTCGGCGTCGATCGTCGGCGTCGCGGGAGCGGTAGGAGGCTTTTACTCATCATCCTGATCGACAAGGAGATGTATACTTACGTGGGTGAGCGAAGCAACTCGCAGCAATGTCGGAGGAATACGGATCTAAGGGGGAGCAGGGAGACGCCGACGCACCGATCGAGTACGACCGGCTGTTCTCGTTGCTCTCGACGGCGCGGCGCCGATACGCGCTGTACTGCATCACCGAGACGCCGACGCCGGCGCTCTCGACGACCGACCTGGTCGACGAGCTGGCCGCACTCGAGGGGCGGGCGTCGGACGAGATCCCGCCCCGCGACGAGATCGAACTGACGCTTCGTCACACCCACTTGCCGAAGCTCTCGGCGGCCGGCGTGATCGACTACGACCCCGAGCGATCGGTCATCAGATACCGTGGCGGTCGACGCGTCGACCGCTGGCTCGACCGGACGATGGCCGCCGAACTTGACCAATCGATGAACTGATCGAAATGACGAGTTGATAGATACGACGGGTTTATGAGCGCGGTTCCTACGGAATTGACGGCAAGTTCGGGATGTCTGCCATAATATTTTTATTTCGTGCGGTGTATTACCATTGGACAGGGAGCGTTTCCGGCCAGCACTGGCGCCAACCCGAGTCCCCATGAGAGATACAGATTATCACGACGGTCGCGACGAGCACCGATCCGACGCGCACCGCTTCGAGTGGTCCGACGACGCCGCCCTCAGCATCGCCGTCATCGAGGCCGTCGCGTCAGTTTCGGGGCGTGACCCGATCGAGATCGAACCCATGAACAGGTACGTCGATCCGGACGCGCTCGACGAAATCTTCGAGCGCGACGACGCCGCGGCGTCGGTCCATGGTCGGATCTCGTTCCCGCTCGAGGAGTATCTCGTGGTCGTTCACAGCGACGGAGAAATTCTGGTGTATCCGCCGGAATAGACGTCGATACGGGCGTTACCTCTGGATTTCGAGATGATCGATTTTCCCGTCGTCCCCTCAAAACAGCTGGGGTCGCCTCGCAGCTCCGCCCCTCGTGCGGAAGCGATGCCGTCCCGATCTACTGTTCGTCCATCGCCTGGACCTGCTCCTGGTAGCGATTTCGAATCGTCACGACGGTCACCTGCGCGACGTCGGCGACCTCGCGCTGGGTGAGCTCCTGGTCGCAGCGCTGGGCGGCCAGGTAGATCGCGGCGGCCGCACAGCCCGTCGGCGACTTGCCCGAATGGAGGCCGCTGTCGACGGTCACGTCGACGATCTCCTTGGCGAGCTGGCGAACCTCCGAGTCGATGTCGAGCTGCGAGCAGAAGCGCGGCAGGTACTGCTTGGGGTCGACCGGCTCCATCACGAGGTTCAGCTGCTGGGAGATGTGCCGGTACGTGCGGCCGATCTCCTTGCGCTCGACGCGTGAGACCTCCGCGACCTCGTCGAGGCTGCGCGGGATCTCCTCCTGGCGGCAGGCGGCGTACAGCGCCGCGGTCGCGACGCCCTCGATCGACCGGCCGCGGATCAGGTCGGCGTCCAAGGCCTTCTGGTAGATGACGCTGGCGACCTCCCGCACCGAGTGAGGGACGCCCAGCGCGCTCGACATCCGGGAAATCTCCGAGAGTGCCTGCTTGAGGTTGCGCTCGCCGGCGTCGCCGGTTCGAATGCGCTGTTGCCACTTTCGCAGCCGCCGCATCCGGCTGCGCTGTTCGGGCTGGATCGTTCGCCCGTGGGCGTCCTTGTCGCGCCAGTCGATCTTGGTGGTCAACCCCTGGTCGTGCATCAACTCCGTCGTCGGCGCCCCCACCCGCGAACGCTCCTGGCGCTCGGAGTGGTTGAACGCGCGCCACTCCGGCCCGTAGTCGATCGACTCGTCCTCGACGACCAGGCCACACTCGTCGCAGACGAGTTCGTGTCGGTCGGAGTTGTGGACGAGCGTCCCCGAGTTACACTCGGAGCACGTCGACCCTTCGCGGGACTCTCCCTCTTCTTCGTCCGTGTGTTGCTTCGATCGGCTGTATGTATTCATGTTTGACATGGTGTCCTCGGGACCGTTCCTCCCCCTGATGATACATTTATATCGGATGCCACCGCCGAGGGGTACTTAATCATCAGTGCTGTTCGTTCCTCAAACGGGGTGTGTCACCCTTAGTTATAAACTCGCTACAGCGGTTCCCGCCGGTCGACGCGAGGCTTACCGCTGCGGGCGATTATGCGGCGTCTAAGCTAAGTATGCACTACCGGATCATCCGTCTATTTGCGCGCACGCGCGGAAGGGCGGACTCGACCCTACTCGGCTCGTGACGTACGGTGCGGGTATGATACCGTCCCCGCGCCGAAACACGTCGGCTTACTACTTGCGGCGGAGTCACGGCCCCAGACAGGTTGATAGTCTCCCGACACTACACCGGGGGTCGTCGGCTTCCGGATCGATGCCGCATTCGTCACGGGTCGGTCGATCCATCGTTCTGATCGACAGCGTAGGGTTGCGGATGTGGATACGAATTATCGATCGAGGCTGAGATCGAGGATCGGAGACGCCCGCTCGCGTCTCCGGTTAGGACGCCGCCGTCGCCCAAACGAGCTGCATCCAAATCACAATGTTTGCACATTGTAGACATTCTATGCGCGTCTCGCCGTCAACACGTGCGATAATTATATACCAGTTGATTGCGCACCGGTACGTATCGACCGGAGCACAGTGCGCACATTGCAGACACTCCAGACATTCCACACATTGTAACGATGGATCGAACGAACGCAGTCAGCGTGGCGCTACAGAAAGGCGGCGTCGGGAAGACGACGATCGCGATCAACCTCGCCGAGCGGCTCGCCGCTCGCGGCGACGAGGTGCTGCTGGTCGACCTCGACCAGCAGGGGAACGCGACCGAGGGCGTCGGACTGGCCGACGCTTACGAGGCCGACGTTCACCTCGGGAACGTGCTCGACGACGACGATCCGACGACGCCGGGTGACGTGATCCGTCCGGCCGTCGGCGAAACTGACTTCGACGTACTACCGGGGCACAAGGATCTCGACACCGTCGCGGACACGATCCGCAACACCCGATTTGCCGAGCTGTGGGTCCGCCGGAAAGTCGTCGAGCCGCTCGTCGAAGGCGGGTACGACCGCGTCGTGATCGACTCGCCGCCGAACCTCGGCCCGCTCTCGGACGCCTCGCTGATCGCCACCCAGAACGTGATCGTCCCGCTACAGATGGCCGAGCCCAGCGTGTCGGGGTTCGAGCGCATGTACACCCAGCAGATCGTCCCGATCGACCGCGAGGTCGGGATCGACATCGCCGCGATCGTCCCGAACAAGCTCTCGGGGGACAACGAGGAAAAGCGCATCATCGGCGACCTCGAGGACTCCGAGTTCGGCGAGTACCTCCCCGAGTTCGCCCGGTCCGATCAGTTCGGCGTCTCGCCGGGGCCGGGCATCCGCGAGCGCATCTCGTTCCGCCGCGCCTGGCGCGAGGGCGTCCCGCTGGCGACCTACGACCCCGACAGCGACATGCTCGATCGACTCGACGAGCTCGCGGCGATCGTCCAGGATGGTGGGGTTACCGATGCCTGACGAGAACCGCTTTGCCGGACTGAGCGAGGCCGTCGATGAGGACGAGGAGAGTACCGACGAGCCGGAGAGCGGCGAGCCCGCGACCGGTGAGTCCACAGGCGACGCCAGTGCGAACGGCGACGGGGACGCGAACAGTGCAGAAAGTTCAGAAAGTGCAGGCATTGTAGACAGTCCAAACATTGCAGACATTCCAGAAAGTGCAGACAGTGCAGACATTGTGGAATGTTCAGACGGTGTGGACGGCGGCAGCGGTTCGGACGACGCAGTTAGTACGAACGATACCGGGGAGCAAGCCGCTACGACGGCAGACGACGAGATTCAAGATATGAACAGTTCAGGCACTGCAGACGGCGCGGGGGCATCGGGAACGACGGATGTCGGGAGCGATGAGGAAAGTGCGAACAGTGCGGACAGTTCAAACATTGTAGAAAGTGTAGACATTGCAGACCGTGTGGACATTGCGGACAGTGGGGACATTCCGGAGAGTGGAGACAGTTCGGACGTTCCGAACAGTGTCGACGCCGAGGAAGAGACCGGCCCGTCGGACGACGAGCCGGCCCCGTCGGTCGCGGGCTCGGCGTTCGGCT
>JGI12480J12845_1000438_pt1 | contig 9818 bp, 11 predicted proteins | sample A23M3SouthBayCA_2_FD_12845 | JGI IMG/M metagenome (IMG submission 12845) | reverse complement strand
GAGATCATCCCTGTCCTTATTGGAGTAGAATCGGCGGGTACTCGACTTGTACTTATGAATCACACCATGTCGAAGCGACTCCGGGATAGGAACTACCTCGCTCCCGAAGTACCAAAACTGCTCCCCGATAAGGACTCGATCAGCGTTCAGGTCCCGCTCGCGTAATTGTTGACTGGTGTGATGGTTGGTCGCGGGATCACGTACAAGGTCGCCCTCCTCCCGATAGTAGATGGCGTCCCCACGATCATCATTCTCCGGGCGCTTCGCTTCGAAACGCGGATCATGATAGTACTCGTCGAAGGTCAACGCCTCCTCGACGCGGAAGAGATAGACCAGCCGCTCTTCGACCTCGGTGTTTGATGGCGTCCCCAACACCCAGTCACCAATTCTCGCATCATTCCTGATTCCCGGCTTGCATGTAGCGAGCGTACAGACCCCGCCAGTCACGTTCGGGGCGAAGCCGGAGTCTGAGACGATCACGTAGGACCGGAGGGCGGCATCGTCGCCAATGAGGAACTCCGCACCCTCCTGGAGCCATCTCTTGACCTCAGGAGCATTATCCTCGTCCAAGACGCGGGCCGCCCCCGCCCGCGTCAAATCACCGTCAAACCCGATTACATCGGCAACCCAGGGGAGCACCTTTCGTTCGCCATCTCCCAGCGGTCGTGGCTCCTCAAACAGGTGACTCTCTTCGGGCCTACCCTTCACAATCACAGGGTAGTTTTCCCGAAGCGATGACTCAGAGGTGAGCCCTTGCCGCTTAACATGAGCATTATTCGATAGCTCCGCCATCACTTCCGCGCGCTCCGATGGCGCCATATCCTGGAGATCGAATGACTGGTCGACGGTGAAGTAACCAATTGCACAGAGGCGGGGCCCAACGTCGCCGTCCTGGGGTTCTAAACTGCTGTAAAAAATGAGAAGGTCACCTGACGAAAGGCGGGAGAGCTGGGCCCGCTTATTCGACCCGGGATCACCGTACGTGTAGGTGTCAAACTCGGGGTCGATATGAGGTATTTTGTCAGCAAGATGAGTGACATACTTCGATAGATACCCGCCATTCCTTGCGAGGAGGTCGTCATAGGTCTGGTCCTCGACTGAGTCCGAACTCTCCGGAATGGAGATGTACTCGAAGGTGTTGTCTTCGAACAATGGGCTATGGCTACCACCCGTACCGGAGTCGATGCCGACCCTTAGAAGGAGGATGTTGTCAACCGACATAGCCTATCCCATCTACGCATTGTGTATAGGTATTGGCCCCGAGTTATCATCGCTGACGATGGTTCAATGGCATTTTCTTGCTCTATGTGACGAGTTATATGACTTGCATGAGTAGCCCTAAACCGAATACCCAGATAATAAACGATGGTCGACTACAACCCATTTGAGAAACCACTACATGAAGTGGATTTTGAGGATTTAGAATCCTTAGGAGAGAACCACGTTTCCGAGGGTTACTACGTGGAGTACAAACGATCAATACCCGGAAGTCAACCCGGATACTCTGTAGCGAAGGTAATCGCCTCATTTGCTAATACCTATGGGGGATGGTTTTTCCTCGGCATCACCGAATCCTTCAATAACGAAGCAGGCGCTCCAATTGGGATCTCATTATCTGACTATCCTCAGCCAAAGGAAACAATCCGTCAATGGGTTCGGACACAGGTAGATCCCAATCCAGACTTCGAGAGCCATCTCGTTCAGAATCCAGAGTTCGAAGATTTCGCTGTTGTCGTGATCTTGGTACCAGAAAGTAACCACACGCCGCATATTCTCGCTGATGGTGTAATCTATCGCCGATCGGGTGAAGAGAGCAATCCGATTGAACCAGAAACAGAGAGGTGGGTATTAGACCGACTGTACGAGGGCCGTGCTGAACGAGAACGCAAGCGAGATCGCGTACTCCAACACCTTCGAGCCATAGAAAATGAGATCGGGTTAAACAAAGAGACTGCGCATGGAAACTCGAGTGTTATTAGAGCAATTCAAGAAAGCGGTCCGACAGCGGATCACTATGTGGTAGAATTGCTATCTACCGATGCTTGGGACGCCGCCCTGGACGAACAGTTGATCGGCGTGGTTGATCTGGAGCTTTACTCCGATCTTCAATCCTTGTATTATCTCAAAAAGAGGACTAATGAGTTGACCAAGCGATTACGTACTGAGATACTCCACCCAAGTATGGGCCAGACGGTGGAGAGAATGGGCCGTCAAAGCAAAGTTTGGACTATTACAGTCACTCACTGGGACCCCAGACAAGAAAAAGTCGATTCAACTGGGCTGGGTCCTCTCATCAGAAGAAATTTCGCAAAGGTTGAGGCTTCGATTAGGGAGTGTCGGGAGGGTTTAGAACAGGAGATTCAAAGACTTGAAATCGACAATAGCGACTCACCCACTGGGTAGTTAATCCACCTCCAATCCCGAGTGGGACGATCGTGCTGCGGGCTGGATTAAATAAATTGAATAATCAGTTCAATCTAGGTAGAGATAACCTGCTCATCACTCCTCACGCTCGATCAAAACTTGGATAACAGCAAACAGTCCATCTTCGTCTTCATTACCTCGGATCACCCCACCGTCAGTTATTGGGTTGACGTCCTTGCGTTCGGCATAATCAATCAAATTGTCAACCAAATGCTTGGCATCCAAAAACCGCTGTAAATCCAGGCCAGTATATCCGTTTAGCAGCTTGGAAATGAACCCTACTGTCGTGCTATACTGAGGAGGATTATCTCTGTGGTAGTAGGTGCTGGTCCCCTGCGTATAGTCCCAACTACTCAGCTGATCTCCGATATCTTTCGTCGAGCAGAAAAGAGGCTGATTGTGTTTCGATGCCAGACTATAGTTAGTAAATCGGTCATCCGGATCGAAGATTCGGTAAGGCCCTCCGAATGGTAAGTCTCCCAAATCGTCTGACCAAAATAGTGGGAGATGGTGTAGTAAGAAATGTTGTTTCATATTGACAGTCCATTTTTCTTCACTCGTATTCGAAATTTTTGACTGGGATATTAAGGCCCATCTTTGAGGTTGTTTGCTGGTCGACCGTATATGAATATCGAAACATAAGTCAGCGATCTCACACGTCTGCAGAGTCTGTTCATATGGATTATAAAAATCTGCATGAGGCCGCCCATGGGTCATGAAAACCCGTGTCTTCACTCGCTCCCCACCGTGTTTGTTTTCGACATCACGAAAAGACTCCACTACGTCCTTGATATACTCTGTCTCCTCGTCACCCTTGCCATAGACTTTATATTCGAGATCATTCAGCGCATCGTGAATTACCGCCCAGTTTTCCCAATGTCTGATGCCCGCCATAAATCGACTAATGAATACCCTTGGTATTAATCACCCTCTCACTTCATCACCCAGAACCCCTCCCCGAGAAGTCCCCTCCAGGCCGATTTTATCGCATAGGGTCCTGTCAACTTTACTTTGCCGTACACACGGTACGCTTGCTGAGTGACCGATTTATATACGCAAAACCTACGCCCCACAGCTCGCATGAAAACCGTCACTTTCGATTGGCATACACGATCTGCATCGGGAGCTCCCCAGTGGGATCAAGTCCATATTCGGGTTCGTTCTCGCGGGGTAGACTTAGCGCCTCATTAGTAAGTGGGCTGGCTGTGAGGGCCAGCACTAACGCATCTATCACATCGTCGCTCTTGACCTTTGCATCCAGGTCCTCGCTGGCGTTACGCACATGATCAAGTACTTCTGAATCCACCGACTCTAAAACCCGGACACGTTCCCAGAAGGCCGCGGCCGGCTGTCCAGATTTTGAATAGGTCATGGCTTCCTCATCGTTTAGCGCCCAGAAGCAGACCTCGGGGTGCGATTCCTGAATAATCTCAACGGCGGTTGGCTCAGCCTCTCGCAAGAACGAATCGAGCTCGGCAATTTTATCGGATATGCCCCAGGATTGCACTCCCAAACTACCGTCAGTATGGGTCTCTTGGATCTCCTTCGCCGCCTCATAGCTATCAGCGTGGACGGCTGCTCTGATTGGCGGCGGGAAGACACTGTGATGTCGCAAGGGACTCAGTTTTCGACGGGCCGCAGAGTCACAGGGTCGGGGCTCTTTCGAATCCTCACGGAGGCCGATGGGTACATCGATCAGGATTCTCTCGACACCATCGACTTCGTCCCAGATTCCGTCAATTGAATCGTACAGCTTGGCGTCGAGGTACCCCGACTCTCCGTAGCGAACTGCGAACCACCCATCGGGACAACCGTCCACACCAATGAAGCTCATAGTGAATCCCGATACCGACCGAGGCCTTGAGTCTGCTGTCGTCGAATAGCTCTCAACGCTGCTTGTGCCAAATTACAAAAGAGATCGCTGCGTTCGAGTTCCAGATTATCGAACCAGGCGCATCGCAGTTGGCCAAGCTCGAGAGCGAGGAGTATCGCCTTGAGATTTACCACGACCGCCAAGGAACGCTTTCCTTCAACGTCCCGCTCGAAGAACTCGCGGGCTTCACGTCGGGTTTCCCCGCGAGATACCGCCACGCCATCGAACGACACGGTGACGCGATCGAACACTTCCTGGGGACCGATACGGACGACTCCATCTACAGTGGCCGCCCCGATCTCGTCATTGAAGTGTATCATAAGGGTGAGGCGGACGTCCCGACGGCGGTCGTCCTGGGCGAGGTGAAATACACCAATAGCCGGCTAACGTTCTCACGAGGCATGCGGGAACTCTCTGAGTACATGGAGTTCGCACAGTCTGAGGGCTATCTCTCCGATCATGACGTCCCGGTATCGGGGATCCTGGTGACCGATGGCTTGAGACCGAAACCGATGACGCGACCGATGACATCGTCCATCTTTCAGCGAGTGACCTACAGTCGGATGTCGGACGGGATGTCTGGCTACCGAACCTATTGGCGAGGCCGTAAGCGGACCGACGTCAATGGTGGTCCCTATACCCACTCCCGTCGGGGCTACGGTCTTCCACACCGCGTGCCGGGAGTGATGCACGACTCTGTGATTCTGTTGGGCAAGTGACGAACTATCATAGAATCCCCCTCTCGATGGAGCGTGGACAGATTATCCGTGTCAGTATTCCGCCACTAAGCATCTGGCTTTATAGGTCCACTGTGAGCCCGTAAAACACAGTCAAGGGGACACAATGGCGGAATATCGAACTTGGGTTAAATCTGCACTCTTCCTCAGTTCCTACATCCCTCTATGGCTGGCGATGGCTCTAAAAATACGAAATGTCGAGTTTAATGTATTCGGACATATCTTACCTTGGCTTTCCATAGTCTTCGCAATCTTATCCGTGTTATCCGGATACGTATTATACGAAGCCATAAACATCCGAAGGACAAGAGAGCCCAACTTCATCCCTGTTAAGTCATACAGAAGCAGGCATGATCTCGTCACAAGCTATCTGATCCCCTACCTTTTTCCATTTGTGAATCTGGACTACGGTGAACTGACAAACTGGGCCATCTTTGCGATTTTCTTTATCGTCCTCGCGGCCATACAGATCCGTTCCGCACACCTACATGTCAACCCGGTATTGGCAATTTTTGGCTACCAGATTTTTGAGATTCAGGACGACGGGAAGGGCACTCATTTACTACTTGCACGGAGAACGGTAGATCTCAATAAAGATGCTGTCAAGGCCGTAGAACTAAGTAAAGGCGTGTTCCTTACTGTTCAGGCGACAGACGGAGGCCAGCAAAGATCATGAGCGGGATTGAGGCACTCGAGGAGGTGAAAACCTTCGGTATGGATGGGACGCGAACACGGGACCTCATCGTTATTCGGAATGATGAAGATGAAAATGGTGATTCGAGTTTTACCTTCGGCGAAGTGCCGATACATCAGCCCATCCCGAATGATCTCCAGCAGGTCGTTCTTGATGAATTAGAGAATCAAATAGGCCTCTATCAGGACGGCAAGAGGGAGATTCTTGAATACAGTCTTGCAAACGTCAACCGAGAGACTGAACCGATACAATATCTGTCACGAGATGATTTCCCGATGTTTGATTCGATTGAGCCGTTGGTAGAGGATAATTCATTTCCGGATTCATCGTTCCAAACGCCACGGCCGAGCTTCCAGGCTATCCGAATTAAGGATCGACACGGACGGAAATTGGTGGCGCTCAAGAAATATACAAATAGACAGGTAATCAAGCCGGGTCGGAAGTTCCTGATGTTCTTATCTGGAGAGGAGTACACAAAGCTTGAGCAAGATGAGTTAGTCGCGTTACCAAACCGAATCGACGCAGTCTATTTTGACACACAGATTTTTGTGTTTAACCAGAAACCATTCGAGGATATTTTCGATTGGGATGAAGAGCTTCAAGAAACGGTAGACTCAGTTTGTACGAGGATCGAATCAAGTGATGTTTTGGTTCATAACATGGACACGTTCAAGGATCATGTCTTGAATGACCGTACAAAAATGCGGAAATTGTACGAGGTTTCAGAGGACGGCATTACTGATGATCTTGACATGGATGTGGCCGAGGATATGATTGACGAGTTTAATCTGGATTTGGACATAGAGGAGAACGAGGAAGGCGAGAAAGGGATTACCGTTCCTAACGGCCACAAAGTATGGGATCTTATCCGCCTTTTCAACAACGACCACCTGGTCTCACCGGTTGACGCCGCCAAGTTCCAGGTCTACGGAAAAGACCGCCGGTAATCCGAACTCAATCGAACGCAGACGGGACAACGGCTTTTGTCCAATTATGTCAACGCGCATCCTCCCACTCCCACCCGAGAGGTATGACGTGCTATTAGAAGTCCGAAGGAGCAAGTTGGTGTGGTAGTCGGCTTCGTACCAGTCGATACCCTCTAATGCATCCTGACTCGCTCCCGGTGAAGAGAATCATTGTTGACCAAGATCTGGCGGTCAGCTAATAGGAGTATTAGCGGGTTTGTAGACGGGCTAACGGCCCTGGTAGCATCCACCTCCCCCCCTCCGGTGAAGCCTACAGTGAGCTTGGCCAGCGAAAAGCTGTCTAAGACCTTCAAAGCCTCTCCTTGTACCACGCCAGTTTTTCTCCAATTCGTAGACCCTCTGTGGGAATCTCGATAGTGCAGTCAGTACCCTCCAGTAACGGAATCAACTCGTCGTAGTAATCGGCGCCCGCGTGGAAGATCAGCCGGTTGTCCGGGGCGGCCAACCCCTGTTCTTTCATCTGTTCGAAGACCGTCTGTGCCCATTCACGTTTGCGACCTACGCGAGCTCCACTCAGTGTCTCGTCATAGGGGTCAATGGCTGGCCCATCCGGCTGCAGGAGGTGGTGTTTCGCCGAGAGGATGTACCAGTCATCATGCTCTTTCTCGGCGAAGGCTCGCGCCTTCTGGAAGAAGGTTGACTCCATGTAGAGCTCAGCCGGTGGTGACGGGATTGACCGCTTCTTCGAGGTGCAACTGAGCAAGCCGATTTCCATTGGGCCGGGATTCTAACCCTGGGATAATATTTTCTGGCCACGACGACAGGTTTGATCAACCGTCTCGATGTCCCGCCCTGATGACATAGATCGCTTCTACGACCTGCTCGGTGGCCTCGAGGAACGCGTCGGCGGAACCCAATGCTTGGATGACTGCACGGGCTACATGGACTGGCCCGAACGCGGCATCTACGTGTTCTTCGCTCCGGATGAGCGTCGAGCGGAAGGGCCGGAGCGTCGAGTCACGCGGATCGGGACCCATGCAGTCTCAAGCGGGAGTGGAACGACGTTGTGGAATCGACTTCGGAATCATCGAGGATCACTCCGGGGGTCCTACCCCGATGGTGGCAATCATCGGGGCTCCGTCTTCCGCGAGCGGGTGGGGGAGGCACTCATCGAACGGGAGGGCCTCGATAATCGGTTTCCGGAGTGGGCAAACGGTCAATCAGCCAGTTCTGAAATCCGCGAGCAGGAGCACTCGCATGAGCAGCAGGTGAGTGAGTACATCAGACGCCTCCCGTTTCTGTGGGTGAGAGTCGATGATGAGCCGGGACCGAATAGCCTGCGAGCTTACCTCGAACGGAACAGCATCGCCTTGCTCAGCAATTACGGACGGTCGTCGGTTGATCCACGTTCACCCGATTGGTTGGGCCGGGAGAGCCCGTGCAAGAAGATTCGCGAATCAGGGCTATGGAACATCAATCACGTGGACGAGGAGTATGATTCTCAATTCATGGACGTTCTTGACGATAAGATAACCGAGACCAAGCCGATTTGAGACATATTTCGCGGGAGGGCCGGAGTCGCCAGGCTATAATTCGAACTCAGCAATTACCGGTGCATGGTCACTACACTCGAATGCAGCAGAGCCCAGGAACACCACAGACGGGCTCAGCAGGCCGATGTGGAATTAAATCAGCTGCTGAACGAGGAGTCGAGGCCCCCCGGCAACCCGACAACCGAATAACCGCGGTTGGCCGGCGGGCGGGCGCCTCAATCCGAGGGCCTTTATAAGTGATTTTGGGGCCGATTTTTCCGATATATTAGGAATCATAGAGTAACATTCCACCCGCTTCGAAGGCCCCCTTCATTCGCGCGCGCGAAGTCGCAAATGCATGTACGCGTGCGCGAATATTCGCACGCGTGAATTGTCCGATTATTAATCAGAAAGAAAATAATTCGTATTGGCAATTATCGTAGATTTGCGTCTGAGGCATGCTATGCGGGGTTTACGAGGTATAAGGTGGGTGGCCCAGGTATGTAGTCTTGGGAGGATGATACGCCTGTCGCGGTCCAGAATGACCCGCGGGTGTCTCCCACTGGTGACCATGAAACCCGACTCCAGACCGAGACCCAGCCGAGCCCGAGTTGGACAATCAATCGCCCAGAAGAATGAGCTGAGAACGAGCGTATCATCATGAACCAAACACAAAAGTCCACGCCCGATCCGACACCGACCTTGCGGGTGCACACCCGAGACCGTTGGATAGAACGTGCACCGGTCGATAACCCGATCCCGCTGGAGCAGGCCTGGTCGGATGCCATCAAGGTCCCGAATCCGGTTTCGTGGGCATCTGAGGTCAGGCTATACGCCCCATATGATGTCCTATTAGCCCAGACGTGGAACGAGTCGGATACCGTCCTCCATGTGGATTTTGACCGGCTTGACACGGCTAGTTTGATTGAGTGCGAGAGCTGTGAGCTATTGACCGATCCCTGGCTGGATACCGACGAGTGTCATTGGTGTGGAGCTCCACTCACGGGCACCCGAGCCGACGGCCGGCTACGTATCCGGCGCGCTGGAGGTCGATAGTATGGCTGTCCGCGAGGGGACATCGAAGCTGAAGGAGCTAGAGGGGTCGGGGGACAACGTGCTGGTACTGGCGCGAGTGACGCATATCTCGGAACTCAATACCCACAAACCCTACCAGAAGGGTTTGCTGTGGGACAGCTCGCTGCAAACCGGCGATGTTCGGCCGTTCGTAGTCTACGATTCGGATATACGGTTGGAGAAAGGCGGCTACTACGTGATGAACGGGACCGACTATGCCTACGATCCACTCGAGGAGATTCAGCTCATTCTGGGGGAGGGTGCATACGTGAAACGGCTAGATCAGAACAAGTAGCGTACGATGAGTCATCCCCGCTCGTTTGTGGACGTGGACTGGCGACCGTGCCACCAACAACGATAGGTCACTAACCATTCGATGATTAGTGGGATGTGCTGGTGCAGACCCAGCCGATACTTTTGTTCGTTTGCCGTTAGAAAAGAGACTGGATGGCACCGCACCTCTACTCGCTCGCTGAGCGACTTCGCGTTGGGGACAATGTTCAGTGGAAAGGAACGGCATCTGACGTTGGTCGGCAACGTCCGAAGAAGGTGACTCGG
>JGI12480J12845_1000430_pt1 | contig 9904 bp, 25 predicted proteins | sample A23M3SouthBayCA_2_FD_12845 | JGI IMG/M metagenome (IMG submission 12845) | reverse complement strand
CGCCGCCGTGAGCGGGGCCAGGATCAGGTGTTCGGAGTGCAGCCATGTGGCGAAGCATCCGGAGCCGATCCAGGCCGAGATCAAGCATCTCCAGCATTTCAAACGCGAGCATCCAGAACACCGTCTGGTAGAACGCGGCGAGATCGACGACCGGCTACAGGAAATCACAGGAGACTGAGGCCGACTAAACGATATTAGCAGGGGTTATAGGAAATCGGAGTGCATTCCGAGGCTGTATTTGCAGAGCCTTGAATTGTTGCCCAGACCGGGCGGATGACAGGGGATAACCTCCCTGTACTCGACACTCACCGGTCTAACACGGCCGATGGGTGGGCAGACACGTTCACCACCCCTTCCTACCCCTGCAACTCTATATTCTCTAATATTACTCTCTCAGGGAAGGTGTTTGAAAGATAGGCTATCCAGACAATTAAGAAGAAGCCCATGATATCTTTTGACATGGTGCTACCGTTCGACGCCTTGAGTATATTCAACGAAGGACTTACCGAGCTGGAGCTGGCCCTGAAGGGAGAAGACCGGCTGAAGTGGAGATGCCCAGAGTGTGAAGTGCGGCATGCAAAGGAGGTCCGAGAAGATGTTTGGAAGTGTCCGCGATGCGGTATAGTTGATAAACCACGCCGATTAGCAGATATAGAATGTCCGTTGTGTGGTCAATACGAGGTTGAGGTGGACTGGTGGGACGAAACCTTCGAATGCCAACGATGCGGTGTCTTAGACAAAGACACGTTAAAGAGCATAGATCCGTAAAGACAATTCTTTGTTAATTCCGGAAGATTCTAGGTTCTGTAGGACGTGAAGAGAACACAAGGACAGGACCACAACAGTCTATGAGTCAGGCCCACCCACCAGAACCGATCAACTGGAGACAGGTAATCAACACACAGACTCTGCCTGAGTTAGATGGATCTGTCCGCGAGCAAGGCATCCAGTTCCACGAGTGGCTGGCCCAGTGCTTCGAGACAGATGCCGTGCCGTTCGAACGTGATCTGGACTGGCTTACCGATCCCAGTGAGACAGGTGGCCGGTTCGACTGCTTTGACGGCCACTATGTCTATGAGTTCAAAACCGTTATCGAGCTCCCAGACACGCCGCGTCGCAAGGACGTCGATCAGCTGCAACGATACCTGAACACGCTTGATGCGGCCCACGGAGTCCTCGTGTATGTGGAACGCGGTGGGTTCAGTGTCTCCCAGTTCTTCATCGAGTGACCCAAGGATGCAAGTAGGGCTGATCTCGGATATCCACGGAAACCTGCCGGCGTTAGAAGCAGTACTGACGGATATGCCGGAGGTCGATGCAGTCTGGTGTCTCGGCGATCTCGTGGGCTACAATCCATGGCCCGCCGAATGCCTCTACCTGGTGCAGGAGTCAGCTACGGAGGTAGTGCAGGGGAACCATGATCGCCGCCTGAGCGAGCCACGTCGGATGCATCTCAGCATGACACCGATGGCACGGAAAGGCCTGGAACTGACTAAGGAGCAGCTGTCGGAGGACGAAGTGCAGTGGCTGGAAGATCTACCAGAACAAACCCTGGTCAACGATGGCCGAATCCTTCTGAGCCATTCTGATCCACGGTTCCGCGACGCGTACCTCTTCCCAGAGGAGTTCCAGAACTTGGACCGTTTCCTTGAGAACGAGCAGCCCGACGTCGAGGTTCTGGTGATGGGGCATACACATGTGCCACATGTGGAGGAAGTGGACGATGTACTGGTGGTGAATCCGGGAAGTGTCGGCCAGCCCCGTGACAGCGATCCACGGGCCAGCTACGCCGTCCTTGATCTCGAGGAGCGGAGTGTGGAGCTCCGTCGTGTGGAGTACGATGTCGAGGCAGTGATTGAAGAAGTTGAGGAGAGTGATCTTCCGGAGCAAATCGGCCAACGGCTTCGAAGCGGAGAATAGATTCAGTTTGGCTCGACGAAGCATCGATCCATCATCGGCTCCGTCTTCGGATCATCTTCCAGCCTCTCGAAGACTTCCTGATCGCCGACGTATTCGACCGCTTCATAGGCCCCTCGAAGCTCGTCAGCATACTTCTGCGGGCCGAAAAAGTACGCAACAGTGTCTCCGGTGAACTCCTCCGCTAAGTCCTGAAGCTTGCCCTCAACTTCTCCACGGCTGGTTGCCGTCGTCACCTGAGCAACTACAGGTGTATCTCCGACGCCGCCATTGATGTCGATCAATTGGAGGTTATCGTCTGCTCCGCCTGCAGGCCCGAGTGCGAAAAACTCTCCAGGGAACTCAACCAGTGAGAGATATTGCATGCAGATATGCTCAAACTCCTCCTCTCCAAAGTAATCCGGACTCAGTTTCGATACCGTCTTTGACGGATCCACGAGTTCCCGTAGTCGGTCCTCTGTCTTGTTGCAATTGTTGATGGTGCCGCGTACAGGGACGTCACTGAAGAGATCCTCCCGATCCGTAATCGAGATCTCCTGGTATGTTTCCTCGTCGAATTTCAGCGTCTTGAAGATGCCAGTACCGCCAGAATCTTTCGCATATTCCCGGTAGTCGAATGAACCTGGCTGGATGACGCCGACGAACAGTTTGCTTTTGTGAATCCCTTTCCGTTGAAGGACGCCGTCTTCTTTGTAGTCGCTGCTGTAGTCAGCGACCATGATGGCCCCGGTATCATCGATTTCGTTGACCGTTTCAATGTCGTCAGAACCTTTTGAGTAGTCTTCTGGGTCGCGGCTTCTGGTATCGCCCCAGTGAATCGCTACACGTTTCTCGTCAGCGAGTTCTCGGAGGGCGTCACGGGAGATATCGATTTTATGCCGGACGTGCTTTACCGGGAGCGAGTCGTAATCATAGTCAGCCATACCCCTTGTTCTATTCTCAGCCAGTATGAAAGTTCAGGTTTTAGTTACTATATGGCATCTGTGATTCTTGGCCTTTTTGCCAACTGATGTTTCTACAGTATGTCCTCTGCACCTGCCCAAGCCACGATTAGGAAAAGGACGACGAGTAGCAGTGGCGATGCCTTGGCGATCCCGATCCACCATGGCACTGCCGCGGACTCGAATAGGTTGGCCCATTGCTCTGTACTGGGGTTTGGGCTGGTGATGTAGCCCATGAGTCCGAAAGCGAGTGGAAGGAAGACGAAGAGTAGAAACCCTCCGACGAGCACCAGTCGAACTTGCTCCTTCGCACTCATGGTTAGTGGTTCAGTTTAGGGTCGTTCCCATTCTTCGACGCTGATTACGTTGGAGCCGTTCAAGGTTTTCTCGCCGTCAACGTACTCCTTCTCCATATCTCCTATCTGGACGTCTTCCGGCTGGCCGTCACCGGCGAGGGTCAATGCGAAGTCGTCTTCGTATGCGTCGAGTGTGCCGACAATCTCTCGGTCTCCGGCCACGGTTGCTTTCACTTGCTCGCCTGTCAGCTCATCCAATTTTTCGTAGTTGTCAACCATACCTGAATATGAGTAGCTACGCACGGATAAGTCCATCTACGGGACATCTATCAGTTCTAAAGCTGGCGAAAACAAGCAGCTGATTATGATTATCTCCGTCAGGTCTTTACCGGTGTACTGAGTCCCTTATTAGTATGACAGAGTCGTTCTATCACGTTGACCGACATGGCAGTTTGGAGGTTGGGACGACGATGGAACTGGAGTGGCCCAGCAAGTTTACCGACGACCAGATAACGAAGTCGCCGGACGAGAACTTGGCGACTCTTCAAGATCTGTATCCGGAGGGTTTGTCGGGGCATGGTGCACGATATGCCCAAGCACGGTTAATTACTGATGAAGCAGGCCTCAATGCAGGATGGGAGGCAATGGCTGGTGGTCTTTCTGTAGAAAGCCCGGAGAAAGACCGGGAAGAGGTAATCACGATCAGGCCAGATGTCGTACAGTTTGAGTTCCAGCTTGAGCTTGTGCGGAGGCTGGATTTCGAAGAGAAGCTGTCACGGTTCCAGAGCTGCTTTGCGTTCCAAGAGCTTGATGAGGCGGTAGAATTCTGTCATACTCAGCGAGGTGGCGATGCGAAGATTGTGGAGGTGGAGGCCGACAGTTTCGAGGAAAGAGATATGGATTTAGTGTCTGCCAATCAGTTTGGTGATATTCTCAGGAAGGGCCGTGATTACTGGGAAGGGAACGCCGGCAGTGATGACCCGACGTGGGAGGTTGTGATGGAGCCGCCCGTAGAAGTGGTTGACGTGGTGGATGACTTGGTTTGACGCTTTCTCGCTGAAGTTCACACCTATATTGGCCTGACGCGGATTCTCTGATTCGAAAAGCTATATAAAGACCATTTTCGCATTTATTTCTACAATGGATCGAGAATCAGAATTCTCCAAAGCAGCAGGTCACAGAATCCTGAAAAACCAGACAGACAAACGAGTCTCCGGAGACGCCGCCCTCCAACTCGTCGAGGAACTAACCGAGATCGGTGGCGAAATAGCGGAACAGGCCCAGTCCTACGCCGAACACGCCGGCCGGAAAACAGTTCAACTTCAGGACGTCCGGCAAGCCATCCGGGACTACAGAGAAGATCGGTGATTGACTGAGTGAGTCGTGTCTATACAAGTGGTTCAAACCCGTTTTCTGGTAGCCACTTATTCGTTTCCGCAACTGGAGGTGTGAACCAGTTTTGAGACCGGCAGATACCGTGGATGAAGAAGAGTTCGAGTACTGGTTAGAAAACCAGCTGGGCGACGATTCGAAGGCCTGGGAGTTGTACGAGTTCCATGGCTATCTCCGTGAAGACGGGATCGCGACTGGGACTAGGCTTGGGTATCAGCGGAAGATCCGCCGCGAACTGGATGAGGATGGTTACTTCGAGGAGTACGATGAGGCCTTCGACGAGGATGCTGATTCAGCGTTGAAGAAGTACGCAGAGTTCCTGGAAAATCGTGACACGGACAACTTGACTGAAGATCTGCTTGAGGGTGGGCCGGAGTGAATCACTACGAGAAGGATTGGAGGAAACAGGCTGCTGACAGCGATAAGTGGTTCCAGATTCCTATGGGATGGAAGACCAAAGGCGGAGGCTACGGAATGTGGTCCGGCCTTAGCCTTACAGAGAGAATTCTATTCCTGCCGTTCTACTTACTCGAAACCATATACTGGTGCCTAAGCGGCAAAGATGTCCATTGGGTGCCTATGGAAGAGGTGGAGAACTAATGGTACGCGGGGGTAGTCAAGTGGTCAAAGACGCGGGACTTAAGATCCCGTCCGGTAGCGGTTCCCGAGTTCAAATCTCGGCCTCCGCATCTACGTTTGGGAGTGTAGCTCAGTCAGGTCAGAGCACGGGAGGCCCGAGCCAATGTTACGGTTCAGCCGTGAGGCGTAATCCCGTAACGTCGAGGGTCCTACTGGGCGAGAGCCCTCCCGAGGACGATGGTTCGAGTCCATCCACTTCCCTCTATGGGCTGGCAACCCCAACTGCCAAGCAACAGCATTGTAGTAGATTGTACTTCCGTCCTCTGGGGCCAAGACGAAAAACTGGCCCCGCTATTTTTACGCCGGATACGGCTGGCTACCTCCCGAGAGGGTTCGAAAGAAACAGCCTACGTCCGGCCTATACTACCTGTTTTAACGAGGTTGAAAACTGATACTATGACAGAATTATCTATAGACGAAATACGCGACATGGATACGAAGGAAATCCAGAGAACAATCAACGACTTAGAGAAAGAGAAAACTCAGGCCTTCACTGATTCCCAGCCATTTCCTTCGGATACAACATCGCCTGCTGAAGAACTCAAAGACATCAAAAAATCAATTGCACGTTGCAAAACCGTGCTCAATGAACGAGGACCGCAGGTGACTCCTCAGTGAGAGTCAAGGGTAACGAGACTGCCGAAAAGGGTGAGAATCAGTAGTGGCCTACGAGCCAATGACCGAAATCAACTGCTCTCATGATGACCACGGAGATGACGGCCTAACTTTCAAGATCCCTAAATGGCGGGCCGAGTTGATGAAAGCCGCCGATGAATCTTTCACTTGCCCCGACGGTCATAGTAGAACTTGGAAAGACCCCGTCGTAGAAAGAGCAAGAAAACAGTTCAAGGAATACGTTCTCAACAAAGACCGATTTGAAGAGGAAAATCAGGTCCTTGAGAGAAAGGCAAAGAAGGAGAAACGGAAGAGGAAGCAGATGGAGCAAACCTTTGCTCAGCATATTGCTGAACCAGGGATTGTGGATGCCGCTAACAACCGATATTATTGGAAATGCAGTTGCGGTGCAGTAGCAATGACAGGCCAATCTACGGAGAAAAAGGCTCAGAATCTTCTTGACCAGCATATTGAGAATGTGCATGATGGCGAAGAACCGGAGGCCGATAACCAGTGAGCGAGGACTTTGAAGAGCTACGGAGGCAAGAGAAGCATCTTAGAAATGCCTCCGAGGAACTCAGGAAGGCCGGTTTCACGACAACCGAACCTCCGCGTGACGGTGTTCAGATCGCACTCAGAAACGTCATGGAGAAAATCGAAGACTTGGATGACAAAGACGAAGATGGTGGTAGCAAGTGAAGAAGGCCGCCCTAATTCTACTCGCTTTCGTTGTAGCTGCGTCCGGCTGCACAGGGCAAGACGTTGCTACTAAAGATGATCTCAACGAACAGACCATGGACATCAATCAGCACACAAGCGAGGTAGAGAAGCAGGAGAACCGGCCACTAACGAAATACACGGTCAAAGAGATCGACTCGAAGGGTCTATGCAGCAATTCAGGTCATTCAGAATCCTATCCAGATATATCGTTAGCATCAGTGCAGCTGTTCGAACTCGCTGGAGACGATATACAGGAATACGAGTCAGGCAAGAAACTCGTTGTCAACGGGATTGAAGAAGTAAAGCCACGGATTGACTGCCACAACCGTACACACGAAGTCTATCAGGTAGAGCTTGACTCGGTTTCTTTCGAGAAGGAGATCTACCAGAACGGCAGTCTGATCGCGAACAGCACAGAGCAGTGCACACTCTATGAAGATGCAGATGTTGAGAAGGACCGGCCCAAGATCTACGATTTTGCGGATTATATGGCTCCGAAAATCTACGAGGAATGCTTCGGTGTAAATGCTGAATTTGGTGGTACGGAGTGAGTGAAGTCTATAGATGCAATAGATGTGGTGACGTTCATTCTACGGAAAGCAGTATGGCTGAGTTCGATTTCAGTGGTCTTGATGTAGCGGGTTGGAGTGGGTCAGGCCATCTCTGTAAGAGCTGTGCGAAACTCTTCCGAAGATTCGTCCAAAACGAAGCCGGATTCGGAAACCATGACAAGGATAGCGAAACCGGAGGTGGCAGCCAGTAGTGGATGAGGACAGATTGTGTTTATTCCTCGTACTTGGTATGGGATTAGGAGGGATTCTGACGAATGCGTGGAGCATTCAGGTAAACTCCTATGTGATGCTGGCTGTAGCAGTGACCTACGTATTTTATGACATAATAGAAATCGAAGACTCGGATAGCTTGACTGAGGCTGATAGCAATGGATGAAGAGTGGTTCGACCGGGATAGAGTAAATGAAATCAAGTATGCAGTTCAGGACCTACTGGATGAGTTCGATGGAATGGTAGAGAAGAAGATTGCACTCCAAGAGGTGAATCCATAGTGGAGTATGAAGAATTGGAGGTTGTTGATGACGAGTTCGTAAGAACCGATGATATTCCACGTCGCCGCATAATCTGTAAGCACTGCGATAACGAAGTCTGGATGGACTCCACACCAAGCAGATGCCCTAATTGTCACAGCGAGTTCTCAGTGGCTAAGAAGTACAACCCTGAAGAGGATCGGGAAGTTCAGCAAATCTCTGAAACTCGGTCAATCCGTAAGCAGATACTCTGTGGCGAAAGAAATCGTGACAAGGAAAGAGAGACTGAGACTCAAGGAGGAAAATAATGCTATGAAAAACATCACAATTGACCAAGAGTACTCTACGGCACATATCCTATTCGAAAACTACCCGCAATTTGACGAAAGCACCAATCCGTACAAAGAAGGACTGTTAGAAGATGAAGAAGTCCACGATGAAGTAACCGCCATGAAGAACGAGGACGGCGAAGTTTGCGGATACAAAATCAAAGATTTCGAAGAAAAGGAATTCGTGGGAATCAGAGACGGTCGAGTCATCATCGACCCTCCAAGAAGGTGATACAAGATCAGAGAGGAAATTACAGCCGTTTTTCTTTTCATATTTTTCTCGCTTGGCTCATTCCATACAATCCAAGGACTCACTGTCACAGGCCATCAGTGGCAGGTGATATTAGGTGTGATTTGTCTGATTGCTATGGTTGCTCTCTATCAGAAAACCGACTTACAAATCCTTCAGTCTATAGTCAAGCGGACGACACCTGACAACGAGGACTGAAATCTATACTATGAAAGAAAGACCGCCATATGATGACTACGACGAACTACTCGCATTCGAGGGAGACTTCGAAGGCGAGAAAATCATTACCAACGCCCGGATCTACGGCGACGGAAACATCCAACTGCTCCAAGGAACAGAATCAGGGCCTGACGACATTATAGGAATCAATCTCGACGAGCTGGAAGAGATCGTAGAGAAAGCAAAGGAGGTCGAGGCCGAATGACTGAGGGACTTCTCAAGCCTGGAAGCAAGTTTGAGAAAGAGCTTGAGGTCTGTGCTGAATGCTGTTTTCCAACAGTAGAAGAAATCGACCACGTACCCTCTGCCAAAGCTGAAACCAAGTACTACTGCTCAACCTGCCAGTCTTGGAACGAAGGATCACCAAGCATTGAAACACACAAATTAGAGGTGGTAGAGTGACCGACACCAGCGATAGATGGGCCCGTGGCATGATGGAAATAATGCTTGGCTACGATGTTTCCCCAAATTCACCTGAAAAAGCATTTGGCAGAGGATTTGCTGCAGGAATGAACGCTGCCAAAACCAACGAAGGTGATGAGCGGTGAGAGGTGAAGATATTAATGATCATTTAGAGAAGGCGTTCGGTGAAGATTCAGACGAATCTTCCGATAGCTCCACTTCAAGTGGTTTGGAGCCAGCGGCCTGGATGTGCATTGATGAAGTGAACCACTACGAAGTAAATATTTTTAAGGATACTTGGGACGCAGAAGATTTCCATAACATAAAGACGCTGTTTGCGGCCTCCGACCTGGTCCAATTCGGAAGAGAGCTCCTATCCGAAGTAGCTAGCAAGGCCTTGACATACCTGAACACGCAGATAATCCATCAAGTCAACGGCAGCATAGAAGAGCAGGAAAAGGCCGTAGAAGCCATACATCAAGGAAACCACGACGAGGCCGTAGAAATTCTATGCGACAACATTCAGCACATGCTAGAGCAGAAAGACTACTGGATGAATAATATGGAAGAGGTTGCTGATGAAGAAGTTCAAAAACTGGAATCGAGTCTTGAGGTCGAAGAATGATGCCGAGTGATAAGGTTTCGAAGATGCGGCGAAGATACTACCGTCTTCTTGATGGAAAGGCTCAAAGAGGGGATCCTGTAGAAATCGTGAAGAAGAATGGTGAAAGAGTACTCAGCTACTGGGGATTCTTCCGAGGAGAACACCACGAGATGTTCGTAGGCCGCATGGAGATTTCAGACAAACGGCCTGACCCGCCTGGATGCGAACTTATTACCCAAGGTCGAACAATCGCACCCGAAAATATAGAGAAAATTAGAGTATTGAACGAGGTCGAAGAATGACGATTAAACAACTGTTTGGAGTTGACAAAATAGAAGTGGATAAAGAAGAGGCCGAGCTCTTCATCGAGAAAGCAGACGGGTCAGGTGTATGCATCGACCTTGATCCACACGAATTGATGCACTTATTGTACAAGTACACTGATGAAGAGTATGGGCCGGACAAAATCTACGGAGTAGAACCTATCGACGATGAACACGAGGACTGGTCAGACGATGACTGACTGGGCTAAGAAAAT
>JGI12480J12845_1000429_pt1 | contig 9904 bp, 10 predicted proteins | sample A23M3SouthBayCA_2_FD_12845 | JGI IMG/M metagenome (IMG submission 12845) | reverse complement strand
TCGCCGGATGGCGAGCGACCGGGGAGGTTTGGTGGAGGCATTCGCGAGTCGGACCTGAGCCGTAGGCGAAGGTCCGCGAGCTACGCGGAGTTGTCCTGGCGGATTGAAAGGGCGAGGCGCGGTCGTCGCCGCCCCGGGGAAGCAAGGACCGCAACGAGCGCGAGCGAGTGAGGACCGCGGCGACCCGCGGCGGTACGAGCGTGCCGAGGGCTTTCGTCTCTCGTCAACAGTTGTTGCATCTCCACCAATCACTCATAGACGAAACCCGGAAGGCACGCCACCGACAACCACTCGCCAGTGACGGTCATCGGGCTGGACGACACGGACTCCCGCGAGTCGGGGATGTGTACGACCTACGCCGCGGCCACGCTGGCCGACCGGGTAGCGGCCGCTGGCGGCACGGTCGAGCGAACGCTCCTCGTCCGCCTCAACCCCGCCGTCGAACACAAGACGCGGGGGAACGCCGCGCTCGCGGTCCACTGCGACCTCGACGCCGCGACGGCACTGGGACTCGCCGAGGACGTCCTGGCGATGGCCGAGATCGACGACCCGAAGACCAATCCGGGGGCGGTCGTCGCCGACTGCGCTCCCGACGGGGTTCCCGAGGCGATCGCCACGCACGCCCGCCGAGCCGTCCGAGAACTCCTGACTATCGACGACGCCCACGAACTGATCGACGGAGCGGGCTTCGACGCGGTCGCCGAAGGGAACGGTCGGGGGCTCGTCGGGGCGCTGGCCGCGGTCGGCGCCTGGCGGGCGTTCGACGACTGGACCTCTGAGTGCATCTCCTACCGGGAGCGCGAGCGGTGGGGAACCGAACGGGACGTCGACGACGAGTCGCTGTTCGCGGCGGCCGACGAGCACTACCCGCAGGCCTGGGACACGGTCGACCGCGGCGAGGGGTACGCCGTGGCCGTCCCGCGGACGCCCTGTCCGATCCTCCACGGCATCCGCGGCGACGACCCGGCGGCGGTCCGGGCGGTCGCCGACGCGGTCGAGAGCGAACCGGTCGCGGGTCGCCACCTGTTCGTGACCAACCAGGGGACCGACGCCCACCTCCGGGACGAAACGCTTGCCAACGCGATGGAAGGCGGTGCTTACCGGGTCGAGGGAACGGTCTGCGAGCCGCCGGAGACCCGCGCTGGCGGCCACGTCTTCACGGCGATTCGGGACGGTAACGACACCCTTGCCTGCGCGGCCTTCGAACCGACCAAGCGCTTCCGCGACCACGTCCGGGCGCTCCGCGTCGGCGACCGGATCACCGCCTGCGGCGAGGTGAGCGACGGGACCCTCAAACTGGAGAAGTTCGCCGTGCGCGACCTGATGACAGTCGAGCGCGTCACGCCCACCTGCCCCGACTGCGGCCGGTCGATGAAGAGCGCGGGGCGCGACCAGGGGTATCGCTGCCGGGACTGCGGCACCTCGCGAGCCGAGAAGGCCGAACGAGCGCTGGACAGGGACCTCGAGGTCGGCTGGTACGAGGTGCCGCCGTGTGCGCGTCGGCACATTGCGAAACCACTGGTGCGTGGCGGGTTCGACGCGCCGACGCATCCCGAGCGGTGAGTAATTCGACTCCCTGCTTCTATTCCGACGGTGATCGACTGCCTAACATCGCGAACGGTTCCGTTTAGGGAGTTATTATCTCGATTAGGTTGTCCTCGGGGTCGCGAATGAACAGTATCCGGGCGCCCGTCGGCGTCGTCTGTGGCTCGCTGATCGACTCCACGTCGTCCGGAAGGTCGGCGTAGAAAGCGTCGACGTCGTCGACTTCGAAGCCGAGGTGTTTGGCGCCGCGCTGGTTGACGCTCTCGGCGGTACAGGGCTCGCCCGCGGGGTCGTACTCGATCAACTCGACGCGAACTCCCTGGGCGTCCAGATGGGCGAATTTTCCGGTCGCGTTCGGGACGCCGACGCCGGTTGCGAACGATTCTCCGGAGCTCTCGAACTCCGAGAGAACGTCGAAGCCAAGGACGTCGCGGTAGAATTCGACGGCCTGCTCCAGGTCTGAGACGGTCGTTCCGACGTGGTGTGCGGTGAGGTCGGTCACGCGTGGGAGGGCGGGGGCGAGGCGAAAAGCCGTGTCGGTCGTCGCCGGGAACCTTATCACTTCGATATGTCTGCGCGAATGGTCGCCTCAGTAACGATAACGCCGCGTGAACGGTGGTAGACGCCAGATAACAATGCCTCTGTAGTTGCAAGCTGCTGTCGATGAGCCACGAGCCGCCATCCGAATCACGCGACCCGCTCATGGAGAGCGGACCGACCTCACCGCTGCCCCAGGACGAGTTCCCCGAGTACCCGCTGTCGACCGTCGTCGAGCCGCGCGCCGACGGGTCACGTCGCTGCATCTTCTACCCGGAAGAGGAAGCGGACGAGGCCGCCGCCGAGACCTGCTGGCTCGCCGCCAACCACGACCTGGTCGTCTCTATCGCACAGTGGCGGTGAGGTCGCCTCGCCCGGTCTCTCTTCTCACTCGGTCACTCTCCCGCTGGTGAGCCACGGCTCAGCGAGACAGTCCGCGTCGCCCACTCCCGGAGCGTCGCGACCGTCGCCCGCTCGACGCGAGAGACCGGATGGTCGGCTCCCAGTTCGTCGCTCTCGAACGCGTTGAGCACCGAAACCGCTGCTCGGTCGCAGTAGTCGCGGACGCGATGGGACGCCCCGTCGTCGTGCTGGCGGGGAATCGTGGCGTCGTTGACGAAGACGGCCCGTGGCTCGGCCGGCGCCGCGTCGACGATCTGACCCGCTCGTTCCGCGTTCTCCTCGGCGAGCACGACGGCGTCGGGCTGACTGTCGGCCGACGCGCGCGGCGCGTGCGCATCCAGGCGGCCGACCCAGGCGTCGTCGGGAATCGTCGTGAAGCGGTCGAGCCGCCCGCCGAGGAGACGGCCGTCGCGTTCGAGTTCGGGCGCGAAGTCCAGGACGACCAGGCCATCGGTTCCCTCGCGTTCGATCCACGTCTCCAGGGCCCGTGCCGTGAGCCGCGTCTTCCCGGTGTTCGAGGGGCCGACGATCAGCGTCGACCCGGCCAGCGGGAAGGGGAGGTCACTCACGCCGTCGGCGACCCCGTTGCGAGTTCCTGTGTGACGTACTTCGCCAGGAGGCCGACGGTGGCCAGACCGAGCGCGAGCGCGAAGGCGAGCACGAACCCGGACAGGGGCGTGACGCCGCCCGCGACCTGCTCGCGGACGAAGTTGGCCGCCAGGGCACCGGCGACGGTCACCAGCGCCAGCCCGCCGACGTTGGCCAGCGTCGAGTTCGGGTCGTCGACGGCGTCGGAGTTCAGCAGGTAGAGGACGACGGCGATGGCGAACGGCGTCCCCACCGTCCCGAGCGCGAGCACGAGGACGAGCTGGCCGAGCACCTCGCCGCCGATGAACGCGCCCGGCGCGGACAGTAGTGCGACGACGACCAGCAGCGCGCGGTATCTGTTGTCGTCGACGGTGGTCCCCCAGTCGAACTTGTCGGCCAGTAGGAAGGGCGGAACGATGGTGTTGGCGCCCAGCGTCGAGACGGCGGCGCCCCAGAGGCCGACGAGGAACAGGAGCTGTGCGTTGTCGCCGGCGACGGGGCCCAGTGCCTGTGCGGCGCCGACGGCGGTGAGGTCGCCGGAGGTGAGGACACTCGCCGCCACGAGGAAGATGGCGAGGCTGTAGACGCCAAAGGCGACGAGCATCGACGCGCCGACGTCGAACGTCGCCAGGTCGTAGTCCTCCCGGGTCCAGCCGCGCGAGCGCATGGTGTAGGAGTGCATCGTGATCAGCGTGATGTGGACGGCGCCGCCGAGGATGCCGGCGGCGACGAGCGCGCCGCCCGGTGGCACGCTGGGAACCAGCCCGGCCGCCGCCGCGCCGGCGTCGATGGGCACCACGAACAGGCTGGCGACGAAGGCGACGACGACGCCCAGTACCAGTATCTTCGCCGCGACTTCGAGGAAGCGGTACCCCCGGCCGGCGAGGCCAGCGGCGAGCACGACGGCCCAGGCGACGCCCCAGATCCTTGCGTCGACGCCGGTCACCGTCGCCGACACCGTCGCGACGGTCTTCATGATCACGAGCTGTGCAACGCCCGAGGCCACCACGGCGTCGGCGACCAGCAGCCACGCCCACGTCTCGCCGAGGGTGTCCTCGACGACGCCGACGATGCCCCGCTCCGTCAGGAGGCCCAGCCGCATCGCGAGGTACTGTGCGAGCGCGCCCGCCCCGGCGGAGAGCACGACCACCCACAGCATGCCGTAGCCGTACGCGCCGCCCGCCGTGATCAGACTCCCGATAGTCGCCGGGCCGGCGGCGACGGCCCCCGCCACCCAGGAGGGCCCCATCTCGCCGAGATACTCGGTGAGCGTCTCGCTGACGCCGGCCGACTCCTCCGTCGAAGTCACGTTACTCATCGGTGGTACCACTGGGGAGTATCGTTAAAAGCTGGCGATAGACGCCGCGCAGCGGCGGAACTTCGGTTTCGGCGACAGGTGTGCCTGCCGACCGCCGACCCTGGACGGTTCGATAAAGCACCCGCTACTCGCCAGTTGGGGGTGTCCACTATGAGAAGCAGAACGACGGCAACGGCGTCGCTGTCGCTCACTGCGGCCGACTGGTCGCGGAACCGTTCGATCGGTCCTCAGGCGCTACAGATCTGGTGCAGGTCGTCCAGGCAGTCGATGTCCCAGGTTGGCCAGACGTTGAGTTCCCAGTCCGTGCGGTGGGGCCGGCGGATGAACGCCGAGTCGATGCCGGCGTTCTCGGCGGCCCGGATGTCGGACTCGTTGTCGCCGACGAACAGCGCGGAGTCGGCGTCGAGGTCGGCCAGCGCCCGGTCGATGTAGTGGGAGTTGGGCTTCCGGCGGTCGAGGCTCTCGATGGTCGCCTCGCGGCCGTAGGCGGCGCCGAAGTGGTGCCCGACGTCGAAGTGGTCGAGCAGGAAGTCGACGGTGGCCTGCTGGTTCGAACTGACGATGCCCATCGCGGCGTCCAGGTCCGCGAGCGTGTCGACGTCGTCGTAGAACGTCTTGCGGCCGGCGCGGGCCTCTTCCTGCTGGGCCCGGGACATGGTGTCGTCGCGTGCGCGCCAGAACGTGTCGGGGTGCAGATCGTACGTGGTACAGATGTCGTTGACCTGTCGGGGGGTCGCACCGATGGTCATGTCTTCGACGTGGTCGGGGTCCGGGTCGGTCACACCGAACTGTTCGAACGTGTCCTGGGTCGCCTCCCGCAGGACGTCGAAACTGGTTCGACCGACGAGGACACCGTCGTTGTCGAAGACGACGGTATCGTAAGTCACACTCGTACTGCGCAGTTCAGCGTAATAAGAGTTTCATTCAGTACAGTTCTACACGCCAACAGATCACACGGGTGGGTGCGCACGGTCGACCACTCACGATTTATACCGGCCCTCGCCCAACGTGGCCGCATGTCCCTGCGCCTGCCGAGCGAGATCGTCGTCGAGCAGGTGTTGCCCACCCTGCGCGTGCTGCTGGCCCGGGCACTCGCCGATCGGGACCTCACCCAGCAGGAGATCGCGGCCCACCTCGGCGTCACGCAGGCCGCCGTCTCGAAGTACGTCGGCGACGCGCCGCCGGTGGAGGACCGCATCGCCGACCACCCACGGACGACCGAGACCGTCGAGCGCGTCGCGGAGGGCCTCGCCAGCGGCGAGATGGACCCCTACGACGCGCTGGCCGAAGTGCTGGACCTCGTGCGGGCGTTTGAGGACCGCGGGCCGATCTGCGAACTCCACGAGGAGGCGATGCCGGCGCTCCAGGGACTGGGTTGCGATCTCTGCGTGCGGGGCCAGGACCAGGCACTCAGCGCCGAGCGGGACGTGCTCGCGAGTGTTCGCAAGGGCGCCCGCGTCCTCGCGACGAGCCCGGGGATGGCCGCGTTCGTCCCCAACGTCGGGTCGAACGTCGGCGGTGCGCTCCCGGACGCCGCAGATCCCACCGACGTCGCCGCGATCCCGGGCCGGATCTACGCCATCGGCGGCCGCGTCGAGGTGCCCGCGAATCCCGAGTTCGGCGCCTCGAAACACGTCTCGACGCTGTTGCTGGCGGCGACCGCCGTCGATCCGGCGACCCGCGGCGCGGTCAACCTCGCGACCGACGACGCGTTGCTCGACGCGGCCCGCGACCGCGGGATCGATCCCCTGGCGTTCGACGCCGAGTACGAGAACCGCGGGGAACGACTCCGCGAACAGTTCGCGGCGCGCGGGGGGGAGGTACCACGCGTGCTCTATCACGAGGGCGCGTTCGGCATCGAACCGATCACCTTCGTCCTCGGCGAGACGGCAGAGGCGGCCGCGCGGCTGGCCGCGGAACTGGTCGAGCGCGCACGATAGCGTCGCTTTCTACCCCTTCAGGCCGCTCCCGGTGAGCGCGACGACCACGTCGTCCGCGTCGTCGAGAACGCCTTCCTCGCGGAACCGCGAGAGCGCTGCCGTCGCCGTGGCCGACGTCGCTTCGACGTGGAAGCCGGCTTCGGCCAGCCTGTCTCGTTCCGTTGCTGTCGCCGCGGCGCCGACGGCCACGACCGCGCCGTCGGTCGCGTCGATGGCCCGTCTGATCTGGCCGGTCCTGGCAGGTTCCCGTATCTGGATGCCGGCCGCTTCGTCGTTGGTCGGTTCCGCAGAGGCACCCATCACATCTGCCGTCTCGAACGGGGCGTAGCCAGTCGCCTGTGCGCCCAGCAGCCGCGGCACGTCGTCGGTCCAGCCGGCGCGTTCGAGCGCCCGGAAGCCGCGGTACGCGCCCAGGAAGAGCGTCCCGTGACCCAGCGGCGTGACGACGGCGTCGGGAACCGCCCACTCGCGCTGGGCGGCCAGCTCCAGCGCCCACGTCGCGGTGCCCGCGAAGAACGCCGGGTTCCAGGCGTGGCTGGCGTACCAGGCACCGCCCTCGCTCGCCGGCAGACTGGATTCGACCGCCGCGACGCAGGCGTCGGTGACGTCCGTCCGGGATCCTTCGACCCGGACGACGTCGGCGCCGGTGCGTTCGATGGCCCGGAGCTTTCCCGCTTTGGCGTCCGCCGGGACGTAGATCTCCGCGTCGATGCCGGCCCTGGCGGCGTATGTCGCGATGGCGAGGCCGGCGTTGCCGGAGGAGTCCTCGACGACGCGGTCGACGCCCAGTGCGAGCGCCTGGGAGACAGTCGTCGCCGCGCCCCTGTCTTTGAAACTCCCCGTGGGGAACAGATATTCCAGTTTGAACTGGACGTCCCAGGAGGGGGCGTCGACCAGCGGCGTCCACCCCTCGCCCAGCGTGACGCGCCGCTCGACGGGGAGGAACCCGTCGAACGCCCAGAGGCCGCGGCCCCGGTCGAGTGCGAGCGGGTCCGGCGGTCCGGCGGCTGGAACCGGTTGCCCGGCGTAGTCGAGCGCGTGGCCACAGTCGCAACGCCAGGACTCGTCGGCCGGGTACTCGCTGCGGCAGGCCGCACACCGGTAGGTAGCTTCGCTCACGGAGAAGACTCACCAGTCGGTTTCGACGCCGGGTCGGTCGTCCGGCGGGGCATCCAGTAGGGGATTCCACCGACGACGGCCACGGTCAGAACAGCGAGACGGCACCGGCGACGATGGAAGAACCGATCATCAGGAGGACGAAGATGATGGCGATGACCTGTTGCTTGTCCATGGCGGCGATTTGACGGCAACGACCGTATGTGTTACGACCGTCCCCTTCGTCGCGTGCGCAACTGCCGGTCGACGGCGTTCGTACTCTCGCTCCCCCATCACTCCGATACGACCGCCGCCTGTCCTCCGGCCAGACTGTTCCTGCAAGCATACTACTAGGATAAAACAAGTCAAAACAGTGCTAGATATTTATTACCAGGTGTTGTGAATGAATCGTTTCGGGTACGAACCCATGTACACACGACGCGAGCTACTTCGGTCCTCCGCAGCGGGGACCGTCATCGGCGCAGGCGTACTGGCGAGCAGTTCGAACGCGACGGCCGACGGGGCCTCGTTCGGCGACGGCGTCAACCTCCAGCCGTCGTACTTCTGCGACGGGGACCAGGATCTGGGCTGGGACCTGATGAACGACTACCCGGACATCGAGACGGTCCGGATCGAGATCGAGCCGTTCTCCTTCGGCGAGGTGGCCACGACGGTGGAGGACGCGAAGCGGTGGATCGACGAGGCCGGCGCGAACGGGAAGGAGATCATCGCCACCTACCACCACTATCCCGACAACGGGTCGGCCGAGGCCTCGGCGCTCCAGAACGCCGCGGAGTTCTGGGTCGACCACTACGAGACCCTCTCGGCCGACACGTCGTTCACGGTCAACATGATGAACGAGTGGGGGAACCACGACGTCACCGCCGACGAGTACGCGTCGGCGTACGACGACGCCCTCAGCACGGTCCGGGACGGGACGAGCTACTCGGGGCCGATCGTCTGCGACGCACCAGGCTGGGGCCAGGGGACCTACCGGCTGGCCGACGCCGTCGAAGGGATCGACGACGATAACCTGATCCTCTCGGCGCACGTCTATCCCTCGGCCTGGAACGCGACGACGGGCCAGAACCTCGTTCCCGCGGACCTGGACGTCCTGGACGAGACGGGCTACCCCTGCATGATCGGCGAGTTCGGTAACTACGCCGACAGTACGGGCGCCGACTGGTCGGCGATCATCGACTACGCGAAGCAACTCGGCTGGCCGGTGATCGGCTGGGCCTGGAACGGCGACGGCTCCGACGACCCGATGAACATGTCGGCCCCCTACTGGGGCGACGACTGTTCGGCGGACACCTACACGGCGAGCGACTACTTCGGCGTCGTCTACGACAAGCTCGGCGACGGCGGCGGCACCGGAACACCGGACACCGAGACACCAGACACGGACACGCCGGACACGGAGACGCCCGACACCGAGACACCAGAGACGGAGACGCCCGACACGGAAACACCCGGGACGGAGACGCCGCCCCAGACGGAGGTGCCACCGTCGGGTAACCTCGTCGCCGCTATCGACCCCGGTTCGACGTCCGGGTCGACCGGAGACCTGATGCAGTTCTGGATCACCGACGAGACGGGCAACAGCACGTGGATCACCGACCTCCAGTGGGAACTGGGCGACGGCTCGACCGACGCCGGCTGGTACGCCGATAACCGGTACAGTTCGGCGGGGACCTACACGGTCACGCTCACCGCCACCGACAACGAGGGGACCACGAGTACGGACTCCGTCGACGTGACCATCTCCTGACGCAGACGGGTGCCCACCGAGGCCAGCGGCGTCGCGTTCGGGGAGGACGGCGGTGTCGCAGGCCGTCGCCTTCGCGGACGCTCACTCGACGACGACGTACCGGTCGCCGGTCCTGTCCGCCAGGAATTCGGCGGCCTGGCGGTCGCCCAGCGCCCGGAGGTCGTCGAGAAAGCCCGGATCGCGGTCCAGTTTCGTCGACGTGCCGAGGGGGCCGGGGGTGTCGAGGCGGGTCTCGTCGAGGGCCACCTCTCTGACCGTCACCACCTTGTAACGCTCGGTCGCCGCCTCGCTGAACGCCCCCGAGCGGAGCCACTCGTTGACCTGGTCGATGAAGTACAGCTCCTGGCGCAGCGAGAGACTCCCAGCGAGTTCGTTCCGGCGGTCCTCGACGTCTTCGAGCGTGTCGAGCGGGCCGTGGTGGCTGGTCGGGTTGATGCGGACGAGCCAGATCTCGTCGGGTTTCTCCCAGCCCCGCTCCGGCCACGTCAGCAGGTTACGGACCGGCGGGTTCTGCGACAACAGCCCGTCCCAGTACCGGTGGACGGTGCCATCGGCCGCCGGAATCTCGACGGCGTCGAACACCGGCGGGACGGCGGCCGAGGCGACCACGGCGTCGATGGTCAGCGGCTTCGGCTCGGCGCCGAAGCGGGCGCGTCGTTCGTCGGCGTGTTCGTCGGGGGTGCCAGCCGAATTACCCGACGCGCCGCC
>JGI12480J12845_1000420_pt1 | contig 10265 bp, 9 predicted proteins | sample A23M3SouthBayCA_2_FD_12845 | JGI IMG/M metagenome (IMG submission 12845) | reverse complement strand
TGATACAGTATTACCGTCTGGTTTGGATAAACCCTAGCGCCCGACCCTCATTTAGGGTCGTTGAGGTGCGCCTACCCGAATTCGTGCGACCTCGTTACGTGCCATCCGTGGTACAGTCCCCTCATGAATTGGAGCGTTAATTCACTAGTTCAGAGCGCTCTTTAACCGCATGGATCCACCGGGGAAGGTAATCGAAGTCCTTGTTCGGACTTATCTGACGGGCGCTACTATACGGAGCCACGTACTCTTGGCGATCAGCCTCAAGTTTCGACACGACATCGTCGAACGGTTCCTCCTCAACCTGTCGGGCGTGACGCCATCTCTGTTCTACATAGTGTTTCTGTAGGTGGTTCATAAGCACGTCATCGCTCTCCTGAAGCGAGACGATGTCATCCCAATCGTCAAAGTGCCGCTGGCAAACATCGCAGTCACACATCTCAGTACTGGTTCGCCTCATCAATTCGACCGCTGCGGGGACTTTAAGAAAGTCTTTGATTTGATCCACGTAGTACCGAAGAAGCATCCCACTTTGCTCCGAATATTCTGTAGTTTCGGTGTACTCCTCGCCATACATTACACCATACGTCGTCCCGCCTAAACCAAAATAGGACAGTAGATTCGAAAAATAGTCACCGTAATAAAAATGAGGCACAACGCCTACCTCCGAAATGTCATAGATGAGGTCAATAACGTCTTTATAGGTGCTTTCGTATGTATTGTGTTTCCCCAATTCTTCGACCAGTAAAAAGCATTCATCCACATCATAGTCGTTGACCAACTCCACCAGGCCAGTCCGATGAGTGCTATCGCGGATGAACGACTTCGTCGTGTGGATACAGGGCTTAAGAGATATCGTAGCTTCGGCCGCCGCGGTATCCAGAATCGTTCTGTTTGGCCCAAGATCCGCCTCCTCATTGATTCGGTGATGCCAGGGAACTACTGCCTTAGGCATTACCTCGTCGGGGTCAACATCCTCGTATTTTGCCGATTCCTCCATAAGTTGATTCGCAATAAAGTTCTCTTGATAGAGGATGACTGACCTGCTTATACCTCGAATCGTTTCCTCATCCAAGCGTCGAGGATCTACATTATCGGACTCGAATAAAGTCTGCTTCAGCGGATCACCGAGTTCATCTATATAATTATCATACCAGCCTCGTATTGTCCCGTCAGGATATCTAAAATCACCCCCTGTCCTGAAATCGGATATTATCGGCTCGACATAGTAGTCCAGACTGCGCTCTTGGCAAAGATTCTTGATAAACTGAGGAAGCGCCTTCTTTGAGTAAGCGAGCATCTTCCCATCAATAATGAGTGAGTCGTATCGAGGATACTCGCCCTCCACCGCGTGTTTATTGTTTAGACTATTATACCGAAGCGTCGTCTCGAACATGGTCTTCTATTGAAGAATATACCATATCCCGACTACATAATTGTTCCCCCGTTTTACGTGGCGAAGAAATTTGATCAACACCCTCTGAGATAGCGAACAACCCAACTGGTGTGTTCCTAACCCTGTCGATGAGGGAATCGGTTAACCGCTCTTCCCATACAGCGAGATATGAGAAATCGACAAAATCGCTGTTCCGCCATGCCTGTTCAATCCCTCGGCTCACGTTATTTGACTTCATCTCGATAGAGACGGTTGTCTCTCCACGTTTGCACAGAATGTCTATTGGGTAACAAAATATGCGCCCCTCAGTTGTATATTCAAAGCCATGACGATCAAGATAGTTAACCAGGATTCCGAGTTGGTATTTCTCCGGAATATAAAACTCGCAATCCGTGCTGATTTCGGCCTTACTTTCTTCAGCTTGAATGGATCGAACCAGGTCCTCCGTACTCATTGCATTTGCTCCGCCAATATCTCGTCCTTGATCTCAGACTCAGTCGTAAACGCTGGGTACTCCTCATAGACGTAACGGAGCAAATCCCGCAACTCCATGGGGTTGTATTTCTCAACTAATGCTCTAAGTTCCTCATCGTATTTGGACTCAAGCTGGTTCGACAACTCTGACGCGATTTTCTCACCTTTTGGAGTGATATGAAATACTTTGTTCGTTAACCCCTCAACGTCGGGTTTCCCCTCCATGGGCTTGGTTTCGATCGCCTTCAATTGCTGGAGAAAGCGGATTTCCTCATAGACATGCTTGGAAAATGGACCCATCTTGTGAGCAGAGAACTCAAATGCTAATTTGTCACCGTATTCTTCGAAGAACTCCGTCTCCTCCTCAACTAGGAAAAGGAGTTTCTGAAGCTTCGTAATACCGCGGATTGATCCGGCATGATGAAATAGGATAAACACCACGTCTGTCCGTCGGTCTATCTGATCAATCCGTGGCATCGGTGTATGCCATTTCCCTACGGCCCAATCGCTTGAACGTTTCTATGAATGCAGTTCTGGGATGTAAGTCGCCCACCCGGGAATTCATTCTGTAAATCAAGGCCAATAAGTCAACCCTGGCTCTTGTTTTTCGCTAGAGGTGAGATTAAGAAATTTCAGCGAGCGAACCCATGGTTTACAACACAACGGCTTTGCGAGACCAATCAGGAACGGAAGCTTCCCTGACCACATCCATGAACGAGTAATCGAGCACATAGTACGTACAGTAGTCCTCCTTACTCCTTACACCGCGCCCGACAGATTGTTGAATTTCCTGGCAAGTGACCTCATAGTACCAGTTCCAATCACCTCGCTCGTCAAGTAGGAATCGTACGCGTGGGTTGCTGGGTTGGGGATACGGTACCTTGACAAGGGCCTGCCAACGGCACATATCACTGGGAAGATCAACTCCATCGGTGGCTGAAGGGGAGAAGAGCATATCTTTGTCACTGGATTGCCATTCATCAATTACGCCGCTTAGTCCGAATTCAGTATTTCGAGTATGTCGAATAGCGTTGTCGGGAAAGGCTTCTGCAAGCTCCCGGGCTCGATCATAACTAGCCGTGTGTATCAAGCCCTTCTCACCTTCGTGTTGACTTGCTAGTTCGCCGAGCTTCGATATCACATCTTCACGGTATTTCTCGTACCCACCACTGGACATTTTCCCGACCGCTGTTGAGGTGAATACCTGCCGATTCTCGACAGGGAATGGCATCGGATACTGGATGACCTGCGTGTTTTCTGGGTCAAGCCCAAGGCGTTCAAGCCACCGTCTTGGATTTCCAGAGAAGGGCAGGTCGCTGTACTCAGGACAAATTTGTCCGCACGCGACCAAACAAACTCTTTGAGAAACTCGTCAACGTCAATGGGCTGGATATGGATACTGTAGCGTTCGGACCCGTCCCACTGGATTGGTTCCCGATGGACAACCCAGTCCCGACCATCTTCGACCTGTTCACAGCAGTAGTCGAACTTAGCAATGAAACTGCGGCAGTCAGCGACAGGTTGGGGTTCATCACCGGCCCGTCGGCCGTGGGCCTGAATGTAAGAAGCCGCTCGGTCGTAGACACCGGTTAGATCATCATGTACATCTTTGAATTTCGTCGCCGTATCCTCTGGAAGTTCTCCAACCACGGAGTCAGCGTCTCCATACACCTCCTCTGGAAGTGAGAACGGCGAAACGGTGAAACCGGCGTGGAGGGATGCCACTTGATCTTCCAATTTATGGCACTCATCAACGACCATTAGCTCACGATCACCGAATGAGACGCGACGTTGGGTTGTACTGACATCGGACAGAGTGGCAGTGGCATGCTCAGCTTCACTAATGGTGATTTCTTCCGGCAGGAAGTTGTCTACGACGAGATAGGAGAACGTGAGAACGGCGGTTGAGTCGGCCATCGCGGTCTCCTTCGCTGACCAGTATGGGCACTCCTCATGGTGGAGGCAGGCTTCTTCTTCATCTCGGTTTATTGGGCAAGTGAGGCAGGTGAGATTGTCCCTGTCAAACTCAAAGTTACCTACGGTACAGAGATAGTCATCCCGAGCTCGAAGGACCGAGTAATGATCCTTCAAGTCTGTATCCTGTTCTAATTGTGTGCGAAGTGCCTTCTGTGGTGTCGTAAGAAACGCGTCCCTTGCTTGACGGCAGAGCGCGGTATTGATGCCAGACTTCCCAATGCCAGTGGGCAGATTCAGTATCACCGTTTCTACGTCATCATCCCATAGTGCGGTTGCCGCGTCTTCGAGTGCATCCTTTTGATGGGTGCGATAGCTATCGTAGGGGAACGCATCTTCTGGAGCAAGTCGATCAGAATTCCCCATTCGTGAATCGCTTGATGTTGGTCCAGGTAGGCCTTCAAACCAACCTGACCGGATTGAAAGTGAATCAATTATTCAAAATATTGGCCTTCATCGATTTAGGGAGATTTCCATCGATGTTAATTCATAAATCGCCATTGGAAAGGGCCACTCGTCCATAAGGTAGAATTGACCTGCAGAATGGTACTACACCAATGCTTGCACTGCCTCCGCGACGCTGGTTCTTTTAATATCGGGGCTACCAGATATATATGACGAAAAATAAATGAAAAAATATATTTGACAAGTGACTTCCATAGGGAATACGTGATTGCGGATGAAGGTCTATCGATCCCGAACGGATCCAGAGTTCCAAAAACGGTTGAGGGAACTCCTCTCAATCAATGAAAAAAATGGTCTGAAAGACGATGCTCTGGAGACCGATGAGCCAATCGAAACAGGTCATGGAAGAGAATTCACGCATTGTATTACCCTTGATTATCTCGGTGGGTCCGCGAGTGAGTTATTCGACCGCCCAGGTGTATTGGTAAATCACTGCTGTTACGACGAGCTTGAAGAGCTACTCCATAGCGCAGCCAGTCTTAACGAGGACGGTTTCTTTTTGAAAATCCGCTTACTACTTCTTTACCCGTATTCCGCAGCAGGTCAGATTCGAATTCAAGCTGAAGACAGCCATATCCGATCTGCAGTGAATACCCCAGCGCCACACCGGCGTCAACAGCTACTAGAACCAGATCAAGGATCGATATTGGGAAGTAATTTTCTTGGTAGAGTGGAGCAGAATTTGTCCATTCTTCATGAGCTAGTTGAAGGGTTAGGAGAGAGCCATCCGATTGACAGATATCCCAATATGCTAAAGGTCAGGTTCACGCCGGTAAACCCCATGACCTGGAGCATGAGGATAAATGACAATATTTTCTATCAGCCATACATCTACGGGAAAGAAGATAGGTTTGATGGAACCTCGTCTTCGCACGAATTACCAGTAGTGGAAATAAACGATCCCCAAGAGCTCTCATATAAACTACTGCTTGACCATTTCCGGTATCTTTGGGAATATGATGCAGCGATATTTGGTGAGGATGCCATTGATTGGCAGACACCTGCGGCAAAAATAAAAACCCCAAATGAACTGACGTTTTCAGAGAAGGCAACGAGTCAAGTTAGCGAAGAGGAAGGAGCTACCGAAGAAAAAATAATAAGAAGGTCGGAGGAGTTACAGGCACGACTTGAGCCCCATTGCCCCGATCTTGTTACTCCGCCCGATAAGGAGATTGCCTTCATTTCTGCTAGCTGGTCTCATGATTCCAGTAGGGCCGATAAACCTCTGCCGGATGCTCTAATTTTAGAATCTCTGATTAGAGATTTCTTCCATGAACGCCAAACTCTTGATGATGTTCGTGATATTGATCCAAAATTGGTCAATACTCCGCCTGGTGAACGATTTACAGAGGAGGTATATTCCGGTTTAGAAGAGGCGACAATGGGTATCATCATTCTAACGCCTGAAATTTCATCTACGGATATTCCAGGACCCATCTCATCTCCAAACGTATATCATGAATTAGGATATTTGATGTCGAAATTGCCAGACAACCGGGTATATGTGTTCACTTCGGCCGATGTCACACCCCCGAGTAATATCAAAGATAAGGTTCACATTCATTATTCAGATATGTATGAAGGTTTTGTCGAGTTATTAATAGCTTTAGAGAAGAATAATGTTATCAGTAAAGACGAATTGGAGAATGTTAGTAACGCGTACTATAGATCATTAAAAGATATTGACGGAGTGGATGATAAAATGCGAGGTAGCGTTCAGCATTACATCGATCAAAGGATATCATAAAAGGCCAGAGATGACATTGCCCGTTAAATCTTCACTCACGGAGTGGAGGACAACAGAATCACCCCCAAACACAGAGTCATTCAATGACAACTGAGAATTTCCCCACTCGCGTATTGATCGGATTCACTGGCCATATTGAGATCGAGAACAAAGACGAGATCCGGTCGAGGATTAGTGCTGCGATTTCTCAAATCCACGACCAAGTAGATGATGATGGTGAATTCGCCCATGTCCCAGCAATTCTCACAGCGTTGGCCGAAGGATCGGACAGATTAGCTGCTGATGCGATCTCTGAACAAGAAAATGGGGAACTGCATGCTGTACTCCCTCTTCAGCCAGACGAATATAAGACGACATTCAATAGCCAAGATGCCAAGAATGAACTCGATCAATATTTGGAAGAAGCATTGACGGCTACCGTTGAACCTGAACGGGAAGAGAGGCCCGGCGTGTATCTAGATGTTGGGAAATCAATAGTTGATACGTGCGATGTCCTCCTTGCTGTGTGGGACGGGGGGTCAAGCGGCGGTGAAGGCGGCACTGCTGATATCGTGGAATACGCAAGAAGACATAAAACACCGTTAGTCTGGATAAATCCTACTCAAGCTGGGGGCGATCCGATATTAGAAAATTTCGAAGATTTTTCTCTGTCACAGGCCGATGAAATCCTTGACTTTAATGACCTCAAGGCCTCCGAAGAACGACTATCTGAGGAGTCCGAAGAGAGGCTATCAGATTATTCGGATACTGGCCATTTTGACACTGAAGAGTTAGAAGATGCTAATAGAGTGTACGAGATATTCGAAAAGATCTTTCAGTCCCACTTCCCCGTGTTTTGGAAAGCCAATCGCTATTCTCTAAAGAACCAAAACCGATACAAATATGCAACTATCCTGACTTATTCGCTGGCAGCAATAGCAGTTGGAGTAATATCGATTCAGACCCTATTTTTCCCCGATCACCCCGAGTTTGTACTTCTTGAGTCGCTTGCGATGATCGTGATCGTAGGTATTGTGTTGCTCGGGAGTAGAAGGGAATGGCATGCCAATTGGTTAAAGTATCGAACATTATCAGAAAAAGTACGATCGCGGTGGTACATAGCATTATCTTCTAGATGCACTTCCAGCCTTGTTGGTCCGTCACCGGTTCATGACCGGCAATTTACAAGTAGATGGATTTCGGACATCTTGATTGAAGCGTGGAAAAGGACCGATTGCGAATCGAAGAATACTGATATTAAGGTTGAAACCACGAAAGCATTCCTGGAGAAACATTGGATTGAGAATCAGATAGACTACCACGAAACGAATAGTGTCAGCTCACAACGGATGAACCGGGCCCTCTCCAATTCCGGATTATTGGTATTCCTCATTACCTTGATCGCGTCGTTCCTACACGCAACAGAGTTAGCTGGACATGACTATACTTCCTATATATTATTGATTTCATTCTTCCTCCCATCTGTCGGAGGAGCCTTCGGCGCTATTCGAATGAGTCAAGATTTTGAGACGGAAGCCTTACGATCTGAACGGATTCTGAGGCAGTTGGAGGGACTCAATTACCAACTTGACTATATAAATGATCCAGATGACCTTGTTGATTGGGGTCATGAAGTTGAAAAAATTCTAGAGATTGAGCACCACAATTGGCGTAACATCCACGAGGGTAAACCATTGGAGCCGGTATCTTGACAATCAGATAGTTGCCCGAAGAATACCCTTCCCCAGGTCAATATCCTGGGAAAAATTAAATCTATTCCGGGAGGTATCGTCTCCGCTGGTTCAACTTGACTTCCGGGCTTCTCTTGTCATAATGGCGTTCGAGAATTTTTTCGGACACATCCATTCGATCGCTCACGACCCTATCCGGGGTATCTTCCTCCAGGTGGTAAGTAATGGAACCACGCCGAATTGGGTGAGGACTCACGGATGAGGGACAGGCGAATGGTCGTCGGGACGTAGCAGCCTCACAATCCTCGATGTCTCTGTCGTGAGGGCAGCCCCCGTCATACACGCATGGCCGGGTGTACTCGTACGTGAGCGAGCGAGCGCGATTGATGCTCATTCGGTCGAATCTCGATGCGAATAATGGTTTGCGGTCATCCTCGTCCGTCACTCCTGGATGATTGACCTCCAACCAATCATTGAGCACACTGCATACTTTGTCGTTGATCGCCACTAACCGTTCACCCTCGGCCTTGTTCTTCAACGGAGTCCCAGATTCTGGTCGATGAACCAGTGCTAGGTACTGGTCTTCCTCGTTATAGTCATCCTCGTCGATCCCGACAGCTGCTCCTATTCGGACACCCGTATGCCAGAGCACGAGGAGTAATGCGTGTTCTACTGTCGCGTACCGATATTGTTCGAGGTGCCTCAGAACTTCGGTGGCCTTCGCCTGCGGTAACATCTCGTCGCGGGCATCGTCGGCAGTGACTGTGGGAAGGATAATTTTCTCGTCCAGTCCCGGTTGAACCGCATCAATAGAAGCACAAAACCGGAGAAATATTCGAAGGGTTGCGAGCTGGCCTCGCATCGTCGTAGTCGCTAGTCCGTCTTCGTCTCTTCGTTTGACTCGAAATCGATGAATGTCCCTACCTGAGAAGTTGTTCAGATTTTCTATCTCTTCGCCCTCGCACCACCGTAAGAACTGATTGAGCCGATAGCGATGAGATTGGAGAGTTGATTCGGCTACCTCGTGTCGCCGCTCGTCGAGGTACATTTCGATCGCTTCTTCAGGTTCGATTGGGTCGAGGTCATGGTTACTCGTCATGGGTTTGCCTGAACCCCCGAATCTCGTCGCAGCTAATCCCCCGTTTGAGCGACTGTAATGCCGGAATTCAATTGGCTGAGACCCCGTCAGATTGTGGATTAGCCCCGCATTGGCCCACTCCGCCTGCGGTCGATTTTGGGTCGGGGCGATTCACCGGAGAGACGGTGGTTTCTTCGCCGTTTTCGGCAGAATTGGGTTGCCCCAAGTGGTCGGCGACGTGTTGAGTTCAACAGGCCTACGGTTCCGCCCTTCCGGTCGGCCCGAGTTGTCATAGTCGAAGGAGCGGGGTCGCTCTCGCTCTCTCGATATCCGGGCTCTCCATTCACAGGGTCAGGATTGCACCAGGTACACAGGCTAGAGTCGGCTCCCCTTGAGGGGGCCGGCTCACACCATGCTTCACACTGGCTTTGGGCCCCCACCATCGTTCCAAGCCTCGGAGAGCCGAGGCACACGTCGGCGACCAACGGGAGCCAGCGGACGTGAATTCGGCGGTGGTTGCTGTGTCTGAGCGAGTTTCGATAGTCGGTCCTAACGCTCCCCCGTGGGAAGGTGGTGGCTCTCGGTCTTCCAAGACTAGCTATACACCGGAGGGTAACGGGTCTGAGACGGACGAATCGACGTTCGAGGATCTCACTCCCGACGAATGGTGATCGGAAGAACGAGATCGTCGATCGGTTCGTCGAGGAACGGCCACGCAGGGCTGCGCGTCCGATCTCCGTTCGTGACGGTGCGAGGATTCGAGACGAAGCGGCCAGCGAGAGGTCTCCAGTGGGGAGGGTGAGGAACGGTATCGCTCGGAGACGTGGTCGTCGTCTTCGACGAGATCCTGGCCCACGGCTGACGCTCCGCTTCGTTCCATTGAGTTACTTGCCCCAAAGACGGCCTGATTCAAATTTTAAGCGATCGTTCTTGAGTTACACGGCGGTCGATTCGACGAACCTATAAACCAGAACTCAACGGCCACCAGCGCTAACTCAAATTCACCGATCACTCGGGTGCCTCGAACGACCGCGTTAGGATGTCGAAGATGTCCACCGCCTTGAACTCCTGATAGCGCTCCTTGCCAGTCGTCTCCTGGAGCACACCCTCGTTCTCCAGGGCCTGAATCGCATTCCGCGCCGTCTGGTGTGAGACGTTCAGCATCTCCATCACCTCGTTCGTCGTCACGTACGGGTACTGGAACAACCGCATCGCGAGTCGATCCGTCGCGGTCTTCTCGTGGCCGTACTCCATATCGTACTCCCGGCGTAACCCGCGTAGCTCCTCCGTCCGGGTCACCGCGTCGGCCGCCTGCTGGCGGATGCCATCGACGAAGAACTGGAGCCACGGCTCCCAGGCACCCTCTTCGCTCACGGCCCGCATCCGGTCGACGTACTCGAGCTTGTGCTCGTTGAAGTATGCACTCGGATAGAGATATGGCTCGGTCAGGTAGCCCTGCTGAAT
>JGI12480J12845_1000344_pt1 | contig 12646 bp, 10 predicted proteins | sample A23M3SouthBayCA_2_FD_12845 | JGI IMG/M metagenome (IMG submission 12845) | reverse complement strand
GCTCGCACCGACCCGAGCCGGGTCCCGTTCCCGCCGAGTGCTGACACGACGGGGCGCTCGTCCGGTGCCATCGCGGCGGCCGCCGTCCCGTTGGCCGTGCAGGTCGCCATCGGGTCTCGCGGTTCGCTTATCGCACCTGTCTCGTTCACCTCGACAGTCCCGCTCGTCTCGCCCGGGATCCGGAGCCGGTCGCCCTCGTCGAGGCCGGTTCGGTTGGTCCAGCCGCGGTTCACTTCGAGGACGTACTGTCCGGTCCCGCGATAGCGCTGGAGGTCGCTCTCGCCCGTGCCGTTGGCCGGCAGCGGTGCGTGGTGGACCTTCGTGACCGTCCCGTTCGCGCCGACGAAGACGATGTCGAGCGGGAAGGCCATCTCCCGCATCACGAAGGCCCGTTCGTCCTCGCCGTCGTGGACGAACAGCATCCCCTCGTCGGGCCCGAGGGATTCGGTGTTACTCAACCCGACGTACCGCTTCGCGTACGAGTCGGCGATGCGAACGTCCACCGTCGCGAGTTCGGTGCCGTTGGCGTCGACGGCCGTGACGTTCGTCCGCTCGTACTCGCCAGTCCCGACGACATCCACCCACGCGCCCGTCTGGACCGCCAGCAGTGCCACCACCAGCACGCCGAGGAGGGCTGCGACCGCCAGTGTCGAACGGCGCGGCATGGGATAGCTGTCGGGCAGGGGTCAGGTAAGCGTTCCGTCGCAGAGAGAAAGCGTTATTCCTTCAGGTGGATTGTTTCGAGGTGTCGGGTCTGTGGTCTAGTGGTTATGACGCTTCCCTTACAAGGAAGAGGTCGGCGGTTCAAATCCGCCCGGACCCATACGCGGTACGTACGGTCTCTAACTCTCCGGATTCCTGGACTCTGACGTTATGTGGAGGGGGATCCGAGATTTTGGCCGCCATATGGCGGCGTCTCAAATCGGCCGGACCCATGCGCTCGCTGAACGCGCCCCGCTACCGTCCGGGGTTCCGCGTATTCGAAATCACCGGAGGAAAATAAAGATACGGGGGTGGATTTTGGTGCATGGGTTCTACGCGGACAAATTCATGCGAGAATCTGAGCCACGAATAATAGAATTGACCTGATTTGAAGTACTAATTCTGTCATTCGTGATTGGTTCGAAATGCTTAGTCGACCAGATAAGATGCTAAATACGACTATGAGATATTTCCCCCTCGTCAGGCAGAAGTCTCTCTGCACAATTCAAATCGAAGGGTTAGCAAGTCTACGGATGCTCCCATCTTGATCCGCCGGTACACCATTAGTGGTTAGGGTCGGATTCCAAATCGATTCCTTTCCCGACCACTTAGGTGACCCTTGGCGGACCGCATAGATTTTCACGCTCTGCTTAAAACCCAGGCCCATGTTTGATACAGACAATCAACCCTCCGAATATCGAATACTAATTTTTCTCTTACTAGTTGCAGCAGCAGTCCTTGCAATTGGTGAATTTGTATATTATGTTGGCGGGTCCTCTGGTCTTAATGTACTCAACATTGCTGTTTCTTCTGTTCTCACAGCGGCTCTGGTCATTCTGTACTTCCGACAGACCACGATTCTCGAATCTCAACGCAACCTGCGGACTCAGGAACTGAACCGAGATGCCCGACAGCAACATACGGAAACATTACGAGAACGGGTTCGTCTTTGGCATGGCAACCCTGACAAAGAAACACCTGACGACCCATTAGACCCAACTGGCCAAAATCTCCCAATGGTGAAAGGAGCGTCATTTGAGTCCGCGCCGCAGGGTGCGTTTATACCCAGCCAGTCAGATGATGCTTTCCAAGTTATCCCTCACCAGTTACAGAGCGACCGGTATCTTAACGACCTTCTCGAAAATCATGCAACCGATCTGAAACAGGTGAAAGACAATATTGAACAGTTGCACCAACGGTTCGATTCGTTGCGCACTGAGTTTATCGAGTCGTTTGATGAGGGTGTTGTCCATGAGACGGAGCAATTCACACTGGAGCCAGAGAGATTTCTGGCAAGGTGGATGTTTGAATTCTTAGTCATGCTTGAACGCGGCCGGTTAGAGAGTTTTCAGGATCTACGGGAAAAGGCCCAAGGTGAACTCGCCCGTGGTGATACCGGCATATCACCGGATTCTACTACCATATGGATCCGGGCTGATATCGGAGGTCAAAAGCAACAGGCCGTCTATTCGGCTGTCTTCCCAACAAATGACCGGGATGAGTTGCGCGAGTGGGAGGCGAAGTGTGAACATGATACAGAGCAAATCTTGGGACAGGTGTTGGACCGTGTGGAGGACGTAGTTCCGTATCGGCGGACAGTTGAAGCAGCAAAGGTGCTTGATGATGCTCAAGAAGCCATCCACGAATTAGAACATCTATTGATTGAGTACGATGGCCGCCCGATCTACTCTGGGGATTGCAAATATCTTGATGAGGCGCGAATAGAAGTGGATTGATCAGTGTGGCCCTAACCTACCCCCTCTTAGACTAAAGCAAGTTCTACACCCCTACAATTTTACCCGGCGTTAACCATGTCAGTCCCATGGCCGGTCGAGAGCGGTTTGCAGACGTCGCAGACGAGTATCTTCCACCTGGGTGGGGCGACTCCACTTCGCGGCGCGAACAAATCCTCGCCGTAATCGATTACTTCCTGGATACACCGCAGGAGATGTCGACACGCGAGCGACGGAACCGAGCTCAAAAGCGCGTCGCGGAAGATCTGGGAGTGACCGTCAACACAGTCCAGAGCAAATGCGGCCGCGAAACCTGGGAGGACCACGTCTCCTCGAACGAGTACCAGCGAGAGCATTTCGACAAAGCTCTTGAGCAGATTGAGGCTAACATCCGAGATAGAGACGACCTCGACGTCGAGGTGACGGACTCGCCGTCCGTCTGGATCGAAAAGACCGAAATCGAGGGCCGGACCTACAAGAAAGACGGCGAGCTGCAGCTTGGCAATGCGATTTACTCGCCGACGCAGGACAAGCAAGGTCATGACCGGTACGCGCAAATGCGGGAGGCAGACCCCGGCGACCTTGTCCTCCATCTCCTCCAGGACAAAGGATTGATCGTCGGCCTCTCAACGATTGAATCCGAGCTCGAAACCGACTTCGAGGGACTTCCGGAGTTCGGCTGGACGGAGGACCAAGCCGGGTACCGCCGCTGGCTGACCAGTTATCGAGAATTCGAAGAACCGATTGACGTCTACGAAGACGTCCTCAATAACCGATCATACGAGTCCCGGCTGCGCGAGGTTCGGGAGGAGTATAGCAACATCTTCTTCGACAAGAACCTCGCACTCGTGCAGGGTGGCTATTTCACTCGATGTCCTCCCGAACTCCTGGCCGCCATCAACGCGGAATCGGCGGAGTTAGAATCAGAACTAAAGGGGAAAGGATATCCAGTTGAGGTGCTCACGAGCGGTGGAATCCAAAGGAGGGAGGAATACGACTCGCTCGAAGACGCGGTAGAAGACATCAGAAATCGACTGAATCGCGCTCCAGAAGGGACCACTTGGTTTCACGACCGACTCGGTCAGGCGGTCGTCGCAGATTGGTCTACGGCACTCGCCGGGTACAAACCGTCGGACGAAGTCACCGCGAGCAAGGCGGCAAAGTTCGCCCAACTTCGGGCGTTCTACGAGTCCGTCGAATCGGAGCTCGAAGCGAAAGCGGACGACCTCGGCGTCGGCTCGCTCGGGCGTTTTTCACCCGCGAAGACGCTCTTTTTGGGCTATTTCCGAGTGATCCAGGACGGGTTGGACGTACCGAACGTATCTCTTAGCCAGCCTCGGCTCAACAGCGTTCTCCGCAATACGTACACCGTAGTCGCTCGAGAGGGAGGACAGCCGACACCGGAGCATCCCCTGACAGAGTTGGTCGAGGACTCCAATCTCCCAGTCCGAAAGTTCACTGCACCACCGGAGTATTGGCTGACGGCGATCCAGTACGGCACTGTCTCATTTGAGTCGGATACTAAGCAAACCTGGGAATCGATAGAACCGGGAACCGTAGCGTTCCTTCATACTCGGTCAGAGGCCACGACCGAATCGATCGGTGATCAGTCGCACGGGATCTTCGGCGTCGGTATCATCGGAGAGAAATCGACGAAGGATGACCGCTGGTGGACTGATGAGACCCAAGAGGATCCCTTCCCATATCTGGCCGGATTCGATGAGCTCTATCTCACGAGCGACCTCGAACGCCTCGACACGTCGAAACGAGTCGACGACATGTCCCACGACGAGCTTGAGGACCAGATGGCAGCCCTCACTTCTGAGCTCCTCGGGTTCGAACAGATCCGATCCATCTGCCAAGAGACGAACGGAATTAGCTTCCCGGCACAGGGTGCCCATGCCTTCTTCAGAGCGGATGACGGCTCTCCGGATTATGAACGCCCTCGGGCGTTACTCGAAGCCCTTGCAGACCGTTTGAAGCAGACCGGGACGATCAACGCTCACGCATCATTTGCCGGCTCTGTGCCGACTGAGCCGCTCGACGGTCTGCATTTCCCCGGCGATCAGAAACGCGAGATCACCCAACAGATCGAGGCCGCCCTCCGTTCTGGTAAGCACATCATCCTCACTGGACCGCCCGGGACCGGGAAGACGGAAATCGCTCGACGGGTCTGCTCGCACCTAGCATCCGAGTACCCGTATCTATATTCGGACTTTCAGCTCACGACGGCCACTGCTGATTGGTCCACTTTCGACACCGTCGGTGGATACATGCCGGAGTCTACGGATGAGGGAAGCGATGACCTCTCGTTCACGCCTGGCGTCGTTCTGAACAGGCTCAAAGATCGCCAGACAGACCGGCAGGTGAATGAGCCCCTCGTTATCGACGAGCTCAATCGCGCAGACATCGACAAGGCATTCGGACAGCTGTTCACGCTTCTCTCCGGCCAATCGGTACAGCTACCGTACACCAGAGATGGGGAAGAGATCGAGCTTCTCTCGGCGTCGGAGACCGATCGACAGCCGAAACCCCATCAGTACGTCGTGCCCGAATCCTGGCGGATATTCGCGACAATGAACACCTACGACAAGACGTCGCTCTACGAGATGAGCTACGCGTTCATGCGGCGGTTCGCCTTCATCCGCGTCGGAGCTCCTTCGATACCAGAGGACGACAACGAGATGGGCGACTTGATGCACGATTACGCGGCAGCGTGGAGTATACCAGTGGAAGAGCGCGACCAGCCAGAACTACTCGCAATCGGCCGCGTTTGGCGAGCAATGAACACGGCGGTCGAAGACCGCGCAATCGGCCCGGCGATTGTGAAAGACATCGTTGAGTATGTCGCCGAGAACAAAGGAATCGATCTCGAGGACCGCCTTACGAGGGCCGTCATCAGCTACATCTTCCCACAGTTGGAGGGAGTTCCGAAGCGTGAGCAGATTGTCCGCCAGATCTCGAACGTCCAGGAAATTGACAAGGACGGGCTCGGCGACGCAGCGGCCGAGATGCTGCAGGTGAACATCACCGACGATGAATAGAGAAGAGCTCCTCGACCAGCTGACGCAGGACGTGCTCACCTACGTGATGCACGGGGCGTTCCCTGAGGACAAGATAGCCCGGTCGATCAAGCCCGACGTGCTGGACGAACGCTTCGAGGACTACGAGCTCCTCCTCGACCTGCACTTCATCCTGACCGCAGACGTCATCGAATTCGTCCGCGAGCTACCCGCTCATCTCCGGAACGTCCGGACGGAGACGGAAACAGTCTCGAGGACTCGTCGCGGGACGGTCGACGGTAATATCAACTGGAACTCGACGATAAAGGAGCGATACTCGCGGAACCCGAACGACAGTTCACTCTTCGTCTGCGACAACCGATCGGAGGACTACGATATCGCCGAAAACGTCGTCCTAAAGCGACTGCTCTCGGTGATTCATGAAACATTGCGCGAAGCCGAGGAGTACCTCCGAGGTGAATACGAGTGGGTCAGGGAGACGTGGAGGGGAAACGAGGATCTCATCGACGAGCTGAATCGGATCGTCGAGCGGAATGTCCACGTCCGGCGGATCAGGGAACCAGACGTCTACGAGCCAACCGAACGGATGCTCACTACCGCAGAGAACTCTCGACAGGAGGTTTATCGTGAAGCTGCCTCGCTACTGCGGACCCGGGACACTCTGTTCGACGGCGAGGAAGAAGCCCTTCGGAACCTGCTCGACGAGACGGCCATCACTCCCGACGACGATCACGCGCTTTTCGAGCTCTTCGTACTCTTCCGGTTCGTCTCCACTTTAGAGGATCTCGAAGAGGGCGATTTCCAGTTCAAGACTATCGCGACGGATAGACAAGAAATCGCGCGGCTCGAGGGAGAGAAAGAGATCGTCTTGTACCATGACAACTCCGCCCGAGACCGGGACTTGTCCTTCGTTTCTGACGTCCCTGAGGCGGCGGAGAGAGCACTTTCTCGGACGGAGAAGGTTCAGACCGTCGCCCGGAGCGTCGCGAACGAGTACTTCTCGGAGCGGACGTTCGAGAATCACACGGGCCGGCCGGACGTTATCGTGATGGAAGTAATCGATGAGGAAAACGGGGAGCACGAGTATCTTATTGTCGAGGTGAAGAACAGCACCAATAGCGACACCATTCGGCGAGGTATCAAAGAGACTGTCGAGTACCTGGCCTTCCTCCGTGTGAACGACGAGTTCGTGTTCGGCGAGGGCGACGCTGAGGACTACTTCGGGAGCGGGTGGAATGGTCTATTGGTGGTACAAGACTTGGAGGAAAATACTGCATCCGCAGGCGAGCAAAAGTCGAATGAAATTACCGTTCTCCAGGCAGCAGAGCTTGATTCGGAGTTATCAACGGTATTGGAACATGTCATCTAGAGATTTGATGAATTAGGGCACTATCAAGCGGTTGGGGGAAGATTGTCTGTCGAGTTTTATGCTTTTAAGCAAACGGCAGAAAGGAGCACTACTAGGGATCAAACATTCTCTATGTCGAAGCTGGGCGTTGATGAATCATTCATCGGCTAGATATAATACCGGTTCTAGTTTACTGCATTTACACTTTCACACCATACACTTAATGGTCTTAAATACAAATGGTTCGACACTATGGGTGGAGGAAGCGGCGGATATGATCGTCCTTCTGATGACGACGGAGGGAATTCTGGTACTTCTGATGAAGATGGATCTAATAGCGTCCCTCCTCCAGAATCAGAACCGGAAGAGGAGGAGGCGACAGAGGATCAGTCTGACGAATCAAGTGGAACAAGTGAAAGAGCGACTCCACAGAGTCCACCACCAACTGGTGGCGGGGGAGGTGGCGGTGCACCGGTAGCCGGTCCCGGCGAAGGGTCTGATGGGGTGCCTGGAGACAGCGATTCTGAGTCTGGGCAGGAAGAGTCCTCACAAAATGAAAACGGTGGGGACGGAGAATCGGGGGGACCAGGAGACGACGACGGGCACGATGACGAGGAGTCAGATAGACAGAGCCCAAAAGATACGAGCCCCGAGGAAGAGCCCAATGGTTCCGACGCTAATGAAGATGAGGAGGATAGGCGTCAGAAAGAGCGAGAAGGAGAGCAAGAAGATAATCAAGAGCGAGAGAGAGACGAAGAGGATGACGAGGACGATGAAAGGGAGGATGACGAGGACGATGAAAGGGAGGATGACGAGGACGATGAAAGGGAGGATGACGAGGACGATGAAAGGGAGGATGACGAGGACGATGAGTGTCTGATTTCCGAATCCGCAATTCTCCACTCACCGAACCCTGAACCATTAGAAGATGTGGATGAAGGGGACATCTGTTCAGTACGCCTTCGGGACGAGGCGATATGCATTGTAGACCCACAAAGTAGGACTATCGGCTCAATCGCCGAACCGTGGGTTGGTACATTGAAGGAATGTATTAAGCAGGGGCGACAATATCGTGCTCGGATACTCGATATTGACGGTGGGAAATGCGAAGTCCGAGTGACCAATAAGTGTCTTCTCAACCAGAACATCAATCTAACCGGCATAAATCCTGCAGTACGGGACCAACTTCATCCGGAGCTTCCCCTCTCAGTCGAAACTACGACCGAAGAGGTGATTGTTGTCATGGATAACGGGTCTAGAGTTGGTGACGTTCCTGACCCATGGGCTCGACTTCTCGATGAGTGTATTGACGAGGGACTGACATACCAGGTAGGTGTTCGTGACGTTACACCGGAGTATTGCCAAGTCAATATTCAGACTGCGACAAGTGACGAATGATTATCGCAGGTGGCACTTATCGTGAGTTGTGTCAATTTCCTCCTGATACGGCGTTTTTCGGATCGGGTGTCCGAGCAGCCGCAGCTACTGAGACCATCGTCCCTTCTCGCAGTCAGCTCCACACTTGCATCGGCCCTGCCGACAGAGAAGTGCTCGAAACTTACGCGTCCACGTTTGACTTCGATGTCCATACTACCGAGATCTCGGAGACGGTGAGCTTCGACTATTTGCATAACCATTCGAATCCTGTGCTCTCTCCGTCAGATGCATCCAACTATAATCGAAAACTTTCAGGAATTAGTGGAGATGCAGTCCTGCGCTTCGGGCTCGTTGAAGGAACAGCAATTGTTTCAGGTGAGCGCGTTGTCTATGATCCTCAATCAGCAACCCCCGTGCCGTTCGATGAGAATGGCTCTACTGCCGATGAGCTCGCCCTCGTTCTGAATCGTGACGAGGCCGCGAAACTAAGTGGAGAAACAGATTTGGAATCGATTTTGACCGGACTTGTGGAAGGACCTATTGATGCAGACGTGGTCGTCCTCAAGCGGGGAGCGAAAGGAGCGATTGTCAGAACACGCAGTATGACGACTCAGATCCCAGTTTTTCAGATGGAATCTGTTTGGGGGATTGGAAGTGGTGATGTGTTCAGTGCCGTCTTTGCTGGAGAGTGGGCAGAAAATGGCGAAGCTGCTGCTAACGCTGCACTGACCGCCTCCAAAGCGACAGCCTACTACTGTAGATACCGTAATCTGCCGATTTCTAGAGAAAACGTCGAAACAGTTCCCAACAGCGCTTCATCTACATTCATCTCACCGGACGAGACCCCTCCGACGATCTATCTGGCGGGCCCCTTCTTTGACATTGGCGAACGGTACCTTGTTGAGGAAGTCAAGCACCTTCTCGAGAACGAGGGGGCTGACGTGATTTCCCCCGTTCACGATATTGGTCGAGCTGCTGACTACGACACCGCTGAGGAGGTAGCAAAGCAAGACTTAGACGCAATTGAGCGGACAGATCTCGTGTTCGCGTTACTGGACCATTTGGACTCCGGAACGCATTTTGAACTAGGATATGCTCGGAAGGAGGGGACACCTGTTATCGGATACGCGAATGATTTCGAGTCAAGCAGTGAAACCATGATTCGAGGCTCTGGGTGTGAGGTCTATGAGGATTTGTCATCAGCGATCTTTAACGCGATCTGGAGGGCATATGCCTGAGTCAGTCCTATTGTTATCTGGTGGACTCGACTCTGCGACACTCGCGTATACCAACAGACCAGATCTTACAGTGACTGTTGATTACGGGCAATGCTGTGCGGACGCAGAGATTCAAGCTTCAGCGCAAATCGCCAATCAGCTGGATCTTGAGCATGAAGTCATCGAAGTGGATTGCAAGAATCTGGGAGCTGGTACAATGGCTGGCCAGCAAGAGACTCACCTCGGCGACGCTCCTGAGTGGTGGCCATACCGGAATCAACTCGTGATCACACTGGTAGCAATGGATGTCGTTCGTCGAGGTGCAGATCGATTGCTAGTCGGTGCGGTAACCGACGATCAGGATCATGCTGATGGGCAGGCGAAGTTCTTCGAGCTGATGGATTCTCTCCTCTCTTTCCAAGAAGGAAATCTCAGGGTCAAAGCTCCGGCAATCGATAGAACAACAGAAGAGTTCGTACGTGAAGCAAACCCCCCTGAGTCACTGCTCGGGTGGACTCATTCTTGTACAGCGTCGAACGCCGCGTGCGGCAAATGCCGTAGCTGCAAGAAACGGCAACGTGTCCTCTCACGCGTCAACTAGCAGCTGCTAAGTAAGTCAGCCAACGAAAAATACAGCCAGAATGAGAGGATGTAAGGTCAAGCACTACTCTGCTAAAAAAAGTGGGAGCAAGGACAGCGACCGCTCGATTGCCTATCTGAAGGTCAGCATCCTCTACCAGAAGTCACTCCGGGGCGAGGCGATGGAATACCACTGTTCGGGAATCGAGCAGCTCATCACTTAGCTCAAGGAGGTGCTGTTTGGCGTCCTCACCTAAACGGGCCTTCCACTTCGACCTGGTACAGATACCCATGGTCGAGGATGAAAAGTTCGAATTCAAATACCTATTCGTGATCCGATTGTCGCCAAGTTAGATTTCACCCGCAAAACGCCGTCAGAAGTTGGTTGCCATCAAGCACATAGTAGACAGGCTCGTACCAACGGCGTGGGACATGCCCGAAGTTTTGGGAACTGGTTGGAGAGAAGTTAGTCCGTAGGATATGGAAGAAGCGGGGCGGCATCCGGGAAGCGTCCGTCGAGCACTTGACCGCATCCCCGAGCTGGCTGAGCGAGAGTATGGAGCGTCTCACTCCGTTCTTAGTACATTGCCGATTTCGTCCACGATTAAGTGAGTAAAGACAAAGAGGCGACAAGGTGAGCTGCTGAAGTTGGCGAAAAAGCGATAGAGGCCGCAGAGCGAGGCGTTGACGAGTCGACCAGCGCGTTCATCGCATGGGCAACGAAGCACAATATAGACATTCAGGGGCCCAAGGCGGTCCGCTCAAACTCGTAAAGCTATTCCTCAACGATATTCCTGAGGTCAGCAACAGAAGATATCCCAATCGCTGTTGACAGGTCAACCTCCTCATCCAGTTGTGCTTGGCGGACTGCCGGGATGGTTCTGCACATCTCCACAATCTTGTCCGTTGACAGTCCTGTAGTGGAATCCACCACAGCCATTAGGACGCCTTCTGCTTCACCACCAATCTCCTCGATAGAGATACTCCTCGTGTCATAGACAGGCACCCGATGTTCTCCACGGTAGACTGAACGATGTGGGAGGTTCAGCATTCTCAGCTCCTGAGATATTTCTTCAGAAAAGACGTTGTACGCATCCCGTCGATAAGTTGCATCAGTTAACCGCTTTTGTGATCTGGCTAGAGCCTCAATCTCTCCAAGGAACATCAATGCTTGAGCACGTTCTTCTAAGATCCTATCATGATTAGTGAGGAAGTACCTCAGAGCGGTTCTAACCGTCGTAATTTCCCCTGGAGTTTGTTGGCGGTGTTTTCTCTTTCTACCTGCACCGCTCTTCATACGGTATGGGGAATCGCCGCGGGCTGGGGATCTGCTCGAACGTGAAGACATTTTCTTACTAGTGGGTGAATTGTGGTTCTGTTATCAGTTTATTAGACACACGCTACTATTTCGAGAGCACCTTCGGAGGAAGGGGTAATCAAAGTTTGGCACGCATTATCAAAGATTAACCCCCTCGTCGACGATCCCAGTAGTCATCATGCGATTTCCTCGGATTTTCACTATCCAGTTCTATAACAGCACCGAAATCCTCCAAAGTTTCAGAGTCAACTGATAAAGACAAACGTTGTGGCGTTCCCCCTTCTAGACTTTCCCAAGCGTCTATCACTAGATACTCTACATAGTACCTCTTGTATGATCCAGTAGAGATTATGAAGGCAAAGGAGGAGATGGCCAACAAAATAGATAATGCTAACAAGCTATTTTCGAACGCTGTTGTAGCATAGATCTCGGTCATTGACTCTACTCCAGCCAAGAATTGAACAACCTGACCGATCTCCAGTGCCACAGTAAGAAAAACAAGCAAAGCCTGATGTATCCAGTCCCAAGTATACAAGGAAAATTGGTGTGTGAAGTTGCTTATGGGATTTTGTGATATTAAAATAACAATACCGCCCAATATCCAAGGGATAAATACTCCCGTTGATTTGTTTGTAATCCATTCGATGGCCCGCTGAATTCCCGAGCTGGCAAGAAGCCATAGAAACAGAAAAATGGCAGCAGAAACAGTCAGTTGCAGAGAGAGTATTGGCATTCCATTGAAGGTGTCACGAAGACCGGGCTGGATTTCATCAGCATAAGCAGAACAATAGATGGAAAAGTAGAGAATAGATAGGAGACCTGTCGATAGCCACATTCCTCGTGTGAATGAATATCGGCCCTGAAACCGACGAGAGCGATTTACAGAGCTCGCATCAAGATGGCTCACTAAAAGTGGATAAAGTGTTCCTGCTTTGAAGAACGCATCAGCGGGAAGATCATAATAGTCAGTGACAGCGTCACGAAAATGTCTAAATCGTATATCACCAGGGCCTTCGCCTCGCGTGTAAGTCGCTCTTTCACTTACGAAGCGGGTAAAGAGTGTTCGGTGTGGCACAAATGCATCACCAAACATGCGAAATGCTTCTATGAGGCCCGTTCTCGACCTACTGCTAACCCCTATAGGGCGAAGTTGTTCTAATTCTGTATCGTCGGTGAATGGAAACTGATACAGAATGAGGGAAATAAACCACCTCCCGATTTGGGCAAAAACGGATTTGTCGTTTTCCCCTCCTTCTTCGTCCTCCGTTACTTCTCCTTCTTCGTCCTCCGTTACTTCTCCTTCTTCGTCCTCCGTTACTTCTCCTTCTTCGTCCTCCGTTACTTCTCCT
>JGI12480J12845_1000291_pt1 | contig 14329 bp, 9 predicted proteins | sample A23M3SouthBayCA_2_FD_12845 | JGI IMG/M metagenome (IMG submission 12845) | reverse complement strand
ACGTTCATCGGGTTCCCACAAATCTGGCAGTAGCGGGCTCCCACGAGAACGTCGGCCCCGCACACGGGGCAGTCGGTGAGTTCGTCGCCGGCCTCTCGATCGATCCCGACGTCGTCGAAGTCCTCCGGATCGGCCGCGCCGAAGGCGATCGCCTGCTGCTTGGTCGAGTCCTCCTCTTCCGGGTTGTCGTAGACCCGGAACATGTCCGAGCCTTCGACCCATTTCACTCGCTTCTCGATCCGGTGGTCGGGGATCCCCTGAGCTCGCCACCGGGTGATCGCCGAGTGCCGGAAGTTGTGAAGGTTCGCGCGGTCCCGGTCGATCCCGGCGGCCTCTGCCATGTCTTTGATGATGGTCCGGATACGGTTCGTGCCCACAGCACGATCGCCGTCCTCGTAATGCTGCTTTTTGTGGAACAGCGGGGCCTCGGGGTCGTCGGGGCAGGGGTGATCACCGGCGAGGTAATTGGCGAGGTATGCGCGGGAGAACGAGAGGGGGGAGTTCCCCTCGGCACCCTTTCGGTGGGCCTCCTCGTTGACGGCGAGGACCGCGGTGCTCCCTTCGAGATCCGCACCACCGACGGTGCTGCTGGCCAGGAGGGTGGCCCGCCACCCGGTGTCAGCGTAGCAGGCGGCCAGGGCCTTACCTCGGCTGTCGCCCTGTTGAAGGATGGCGTTGATCTCTTCCATCGAGAAGAGGTCTTCCGGGTCCGGCCCGTCGTCGTCGCTGTATCCGGTGAATTCGATGTTCTCGTACCAGTCGTGGCCGAGCCAACGGAAGTACTTCCGAGCGGCGCTCTTGTACACGTCAATGGACATGTCGGTGAGGCCGCGCTCTTCTCCCAGGATCTCGACAACGTAGCGGTCCCAGTCGAGCTGGTCCATCTCGACGAGCAGGGTGTCAGCCTGCTCGGAGACCTGCCGAATCTTATTCAGGTGACTCGCCAGGGTGTGGCTCTTGTTGTCGCTGTTCGCCTTTCGGTGAACCACCCAGTCTTTGAGGCTTTGCTTGTCCCGTTCGTTGATATCGGATTCTTCCAGCCGCCTCTCCTCTGCGGGGAGCTGCTTATCGAATCCGGTTGGGTCGTTGACGTTCACGTATACACCGCCTCCTCAAGGATTTTGTACGCGTATCCTCGGGGACCCGGTGTATTCGTAACTGAACCCTCGGGATGGTCGAGGAACTGTATCGGAAGCCTCGAACGATTGCTGTCTACTTCTCGTTTGTTTGAGCTGCACGCACCTCTTCCGTAGAGGACGTGAACCCGCTTCTGGTCTATCGTTTTCATCCGCAACTTAGGCTATGATGAAACTCTTTTTCGACCGAACCCCCAACCCTTCCCCTTGGCAAAAGACTTAAGTAATTCACCATGAGTCGAAAATTGAGTACGCGGGGAAAAAGTGAGGCAGACGTATCGATTACACGGAGATTTGTTCTCGGACGTACCAAAACTCGGCCGAGCAGTAACCACGACTCCCCCAACACCAGCTCAATCACCTGGTCCACCTCCAGAACTAGATGTAGAGCAGGACCAGAATATCAATGCGAAGTTCGCCCTGTCAGGAGCTCAACGAGGCCTTGTTTTCAATGGGACGAACCGGACTCGCACGAGGAATAACAAGGTACTGGAAAAACGCGATTTGTTACCAGAACGGATCCAACATCTCATTGACGATATAGGCGTTCTATATTCGAGCCCCTACATGACGGCTGATGGCTGGCAATATGGCCGGATGGGCCCCAAGAAGCCACAGAGCAAGTGGGCTCTCCTTCATCAGAAAAAGGATGAGATCGACATTGAATCACTGGATTTCAGTGACCTCGAAAACGAGCCTGCACTGCAAGGCGAGGATGAGGGTGAGGTATACGAGACGGTCTATGATTCTCCGGCTGACCTGTGGTCGGACTTTGTGGATGTTTCCCCGGTGAATTGGCATCTTCGGAAGGACGTGTTCTTCCACGAACAACCGGCGCGGTCCCGAGAGGTAATGTTCGGTTTTGAAATTGGAAGCCTCTTCCGAAAGCTGCGGCCAGAACATGAAGAAGAGGTTCCGGGAACAGATTTGATCTGGGGTTTCATCTTGGGATTTATCGGCCAATCCAATGATGATGTGAAGGACCGAGAAGAAGAGTTACTACAGCAGCTCATTCTTGACCTTGAAACTCGTCAACAGGAAAGACAGGAGGAAGCAGAACTAATGCCTCCCCCTGATGAGATCAGCGCAGAATTACAAGAAATGGACGAGCTCACAATACGTGGTGTCGAAGAGGCTGGCATTACCCCACATCCAATTGTCGTCCGGGAAGTGGCCTTTCACCAACCGACGCGACCCGACGACGGGGATCTCCACAAGAAAACTGCTACTCGAATCGTTCGAGATATCGCTGAACTTGTTCCTTTACGCGAAATTGACGAGATCGCAAGCGATGCTACGCATGATATCGAAAATCTCCACAATCAAAATACCCGTGGGATTGATCGAATCGAGAGTGTAGTAGAATTCCTTTGGGCGGAGGCTGGCAGCCATACTTCAAACACGATCGGTGGGGCACTCGACAAGGATTCCGGATCAGTAAGCCGATTTCTTAACCGTGTGTCCCCGAAGGACGACTACGAATTGCTAACAGAAAAACCACTAGTCGAGGAAGAGAGTGAACAAAGCTCTCGTGATGGTTGGAAGCTCACAGGGTACGGGAAGGTCGTGAGTTATTCTATGTTCGAAAATCAGGAGGATACTGATTGGATTTACCGATTCGCAATTGGGCCCGAGGAACTCACTCTCCAGGAGCGTAAACTGGCGATTGATGCACTCGATTATCTTGATTTTATGGAAGCTTGACAACGCGCGTTTTTTCTCTTACTTAAGCATTCCCCCTGACCCTAGGGGGTGCCGGTTCGCCCCATGTAGCACCCCCCTTAGTCGAGTCACACGATGTGTGACCAGCCGCTTGAGGCCCAAATCGAGACTTACCTCAAGCGGTTAGCTCGGACTTCCTCATCGCCCACATTCGCGTCCCATCAAACCACTCTGAGGAAATTCGCTGCTTGGAAGAGAAACCAAGGACGGTCTGGCCCTGAATGGTTGAGACTTACTTCGATAGCTGCATTTTGCATTAAGCTCCAATCGGAATATGCCAAGGATACCGTAAAAGGAGATATCGATTCACTCGCTAATTTTCTAGCATATGTCTCGAAAGACGACCCGACGTTAATCAAGGTCCGAATCGCCTCGTACCTTGAGAGATACGGGTCGATACTGAGAGAGGGATATCAATCTCAGCTTGAGGATACACTGTTACCTCCTCAGCCAACCGAAGAATCGCAAGAAGCGGTCGGAGAGCTACTTCGGTACCTCCGTCATCACCAATTCGGCACGCGTACGCACGCCATTGTCGAGACCATCTTTGATACAAAAACCCGGCCATATCTGATTTCAGAAATCAGTCTGGGAGATTTCCAACAAGAGGTGGGAAGTCTCCGAGTCAAGATTTCAGAACAACATATTCTCAGTAAATCCGGCCTCTTGCAGTGGCGGCGAGCCCCACTCACGCAGGCCTCCGTTGAAGCTCTCTCAACATACGTGGAATATGATCGGCCAGGATCTTACTCCGAGGGGACAGGCCCATTATTTTCTACCTGCCACGGGTCCATTAGCAAGACCACGATACGGCGCTTGCTCAGAACTGCCACAGAGAAAGCCCCGGCAATCCCCAGTGAGAAGTCCGTTACTGCACAAACGGTCTGGCGGGTTGCCATCAACGACATCTTGACTAGCCATGTCTAAGTCCCTCGCTGAGGTTCTAAGTGAAATTGACGACCCCGAGGCAGTCGATTTTATTCTCAATGAAGTAAGGGGACACGATACCTCGTCCGCCGAAGCCACCGATGAGATTGTCTCGACAACCCTCCAACAGCAATACGACCGATTCCTCAGACGTAGACAAAATCGAAGTCCGACAACAATAGCCCAGTATAAGCGAACCATCCCGGACCTCATAGACTACGCCGAAAATAATAAGGTCCGAAGTCCCTACCAGCTCTCAACCGATCTGATCGACGGGTACGTCGATTTGCTCATGGAACGGTATGATGCCGACGCGACAATCCTTACCTATACGAAAAACGCCGGGGTGTTCCTGCGGTGGCTAAATGCGAGGAATAAGTGTTCAGAAGCGGTCTACGAAGTACTAAGCAAGGATGCGCTCGGGTTGTCGCCGAAAGCGAGGGACGAAGCTATTCCAGAACCTGTCGCGCGGCACATCATCGAACAATTGCATCAACACCGGCGTGGATCTCACCTGCACGCTGCTATGGAGTTGTTCTGGAATGGGGGTCCTCGAATCGGGGACGTTTACTCAGCAGATTTACGCGACTTCCTGCCCGAAGAGAACACTCTGAAATTTCGGCACCGTCCAGAGGAGGGCACCCGGTTGAAAAATGGTTCAGCAGATGATGACACCGTCGGAGACGGAGAACGGGATATCATCCTGAAGGACAGAGTAGTGGACGCTCTTCAACTGTACATCAACACTGAGCGGCCTGATGTAAAGGACGATTTTGGTCGTGAACCTCTGTTCGCCACGAAATATGGTCGAGCAGCTCGATCCACGCTCCGTCGGTGGATCTATGAAGCGACTAGTTGCCGCTGGGCACCCCGAATGCAAGATACACCAGATTGTAACGGGAACTGCGACCCTGACTCAAGCGTTTGCCCGTGTTCGTACTATCCCCATGCGATCCGACGGGGGGCTATCGTTCATCACCTAAGCGGTGACCTTCGCCAAGATCGAGCAAGTCAGCGTTTTGACGTATCCATTCCAATACTCAAAAAGCACTACGACCCCAGAACGAAGTCTCGTCAGCTGGCCGATCGCGCTGACGCAGTTCGGGATGCATGGGCAGACTGGTAGCTATGGGGGTCGATATCTGATGGAGGTCCTCGTTGCAAGAAAGAAGCCTGGTCAGATCGGTGCTGTAAGGGTCAATACCTCACTTGATTGAAGTTTTGAGAATACAGGTCTTTGGTAGCAATTCCCGCTACCTTTACTATCATTTGTCCTGAAGGCCTCTTTGTTACCAGGTACGAACGGCGGCCGGGACGTCCGGAATCTCTCCAAGAGCTGGCCTGTAATAGATCATGTCCACACCGAACTCGGACTCGAAAAGTCCGCCTCGTCCCGCCGAAGACGAGCGATCGACCCCGACTGAACCACCTTATTTCGAGTATCCACGAACGATCTCTCCGGCGGTTATCGGCGAGTACATTGGCTTCGATCAGTGCCCCCGGTACTTCAAACACCGAGCACAGGAGCATGAATCGTCGTGGTTTCACTCCGGAGGGGACTTCACGGAGGCATTTCGAGCCCTCAATCTGCTCCTATCGAAGGCTGGCCATGATTTCGAGTCGGAGGTGGTCAGTACTTTTTCGAAACTAGGTTGCGATGTAACGAGCCTCAAGCGCGATGCCGAGGACTTTACTCCTGATCACGATTTCCTCGTTGATGCCATCGAGAAGGCATGTACCCAAGCAGCGGTTTCAAACAAACCTACCGTAATCTCGCAGGCGAGCGTGGCCGGGACCATCGGAGCGTGGAACGTCTTTGGCGATATTGACCTCGTTTTCGTCTGGCCGACCGAATCAGGAGCAACTATCCGAATAATCGATGTGAAGCGTACCACGAAAGAAAAATCGTATCACCAAATCCAAGCAGCGGCGTACGTCGCACTCCTCCGGGACGTCCTTGACGAGGAATCCTCCATTGATACAGAGAAACTCGAAATTGGCGCGGGAATCATCACTCAGGAACACGAGAATATTGAACCTACGCCAACCGCTGTTCCTTCGTTCGATGTAGAACCACGGATTATGGACGTCGAGCGCTTGCTCGCAGAGGATGGTGAGCTTCTTGATCTACACGACACCAAGTTCACCGACGTTTCCTACCAATTGAACTGGAAATGCGCGAATTGCCCATACAACGAATCATGCCTGACAGATGCGTATGAAGAAGGCCATTTACGACTTCTCGGTTTAACTGAAGCTCAACAGGAAACGCTCGCGTCCCATGGGATAGAGACGGTAAGCGATGTCGCCAATCTCTGTAACCCGCCAAGTGACGATAAATGGCGACCCAACGTTTATCGCCGAGGGACCTTCGCTAAACCGGCATACAAAGAACTCGCCACAACGCAAGGGATAGGAGATCTGCTGCCCACTCTGGTTTTCCGGGCGCAATTGCTCGAAGACCAATTACACTCGATGCGATGGCCCGAGGAGGATGTCGAGGAATCCTCGCCCGGTACCGGGGTGAGTGATCGGCCCCGGCCGTGGGTGCCTGGGAGTGGGCGGTGTGCATTACCGGACGACGAGCCAGCCGAGGACGGTTCATTTGCGACTGAGTGGCGAAATGGATCGATGATTCGCATCTACCTAAACGTCCAGCACGATTATCTCCGCGACCGGATTCTCCAATTGAGCGCTCGGGTAACTGCGACGGCGAGCACTGCGGAACCCTGTCGATTCTCGGTGTCGAGCGATGGTGCGCCGGATGTGGGGGATGGTGCTGACGCAGCCGAAGAAGGTCTGATCACTCACTTCATCGACGAACTTTACGATGCGATTCGGGCAGTACATGCCGGAATTGATTATTCAGATAAGTCTCAGACCGATCCGCTCATCCACTTCTACATCTACGACCCAAACGAACTCCGTTCTCTACATGACGCGTTTCAGCGTCACAACTCGGAGCTGATCCGATCGTTCCAAGACTTATTGGAAGGTGATGCCGGGAGGCATCGACCGATGGTCTCGCTTCTTCGACCAATAATTAGTCAGCACCTCCAATTACCGACGCCTGCTGTCGGCCTGCTCACCGCGTACCAATACGTAAACCCCCCGAGGGACGCGTACCGTAAACCCCGGGGCACCGACGATTGGAGTTACGACCCGGGTGATGGCACGGGCCCGGTTTCGCTCAGACGAGTCTTCTCTTATCGCATGTTTAGTTGGACCGTCTCGGGAGATCCAGCTCCAGATGGGACTGGTTCCGTTGACCCAACGTCCCCCGCTGGTAACAGGGGTGTCCCCACCCGGATGCGGCACGATGCCAGTATCCCACTTGGGTATCAATGGAGTGCCGTCGGTCGAATCGAATCCGATTGGGTAGAATCCGTCAGGGAGGAATACAATCTCCTAGATTACCCGCTCGACACGTTCCGCTATCGAGACGGGAAGCAGGCCTCACACCCAATCTCACCCTCGGATATCGAGGCACTCGGTCGGCATCTCTGCGATGCGATGGAGCACGTGGAACGCAGCCTCACATACAAAGATTCGACCCTTGTGAAGGAACCGTATCCGCTCGATACGCTTGATGTTGATTCGTTCGAATCTCCGACCCTCGCTGAGGCCTCTCGGGAATACCTCCGTATCGAGCACAGCGTAGCACGGAATGAGGAATACACTCATTACCGGAAGCAGCAGCCACAGCGGCTCCTCAGTGGGAACACGCTACCCGTCAGGATCATTGAAATCGAAGAGCTATCGGACCAAACCGTGTACGTGACCGGCCGGCTCCGATATGATGCAGAGTTCGGTAACCGGTCCATCGCCGAATCGGTCAAACGAGCCTGTCGAGTGAAAGGAAGCGACGGATCCAGCAGCGGCTCTTGGATGGTCGCTAATACGTGGAAACCAGGTGCAGTACAGGAACTCGTCTCCACACCATACGACATCGAGTCCGGCGTGCAAGCCACGGTGAAGCGACTCGAACTCGAAGCAGACCACGTCGAGTTCACCTTGAAGAATTTCTGGGGCTACGACGCCGAGTTCGGCCGAAAACACGACTTGTGGACCACAAACCCTGCGAAGGCAGAATCGAGTCCTCACCACATGTTACTGAAGCAGGGGGAGTTTCTCCTGCTTGACCCGCAGACGGATGATATCAACGCCGCTCGGATCGACACGTCACTCGAACACGCTGAGAACAACGCCCTCCACAAGCTCCTAGAAGACATAAGAGATGGGCGCGACCTCGCTCCGACTATCGACCAGTTCAGACCAAAGCATCTCAATGGATTCGCCGATTTCATTGCAGCAGAAATTGGTGAAGACACCTTCCCAAGCGAGGAACAGAAGGCATTCATCACGGAGAATAAAGCGCAGATCGTTGGACTGCAAGGTCCGCCAGGGACGGGGAAAACGAAAGGGGCCTTTGCACCGGCACTTATCGCCCGCGCTTGGGGACGAAGTCTCTCCAACGAACACTTCGCCGGCCTAGTGACGGCTCCATCGAACACGGCTATCGACGAACTTCTCGACAGTGTAGCAGAGCTCTACGCCGACTGTCGAGAGTACGATTCATCGAATGCCCTCGGATCAATCGAACTGGTTCGCATTGCCAGCGACAAACCCGAGGGCGACCCAGAGTCAGTAACGTACATTGATTACAACGACCCTGAGGATGACGCTGACTTGCGGCGGCTCGGTGACCGTCTCCTTAGCAATGCTGACGATGATAAGGAAACGTTGTCTGACTACGGCGATGGCGAGGGTGACGAAACATCGCAGACACTCGTGTTTGCGACGCCAAGTCGAGCCTGGAAACTCATCGACAAGGTGACCCCAGGAAGGGACCCAAAGACTGTCGCTTCAGAATCCGTCTGGCACCTTCTCGCTGTGGATGAAGCCTCGATGATGCCCGTCCCGCACTTCCTCTTGGCTGGGGCCACGGTTCGCTCAGACGGCCAGGTGCTAGTCGGAGGCGACCATCGGCAGCTCCCACCCGTGCAAAAACACGACTGGAGTGATGAGCGTCGTCGAAGTATCCTAGCCACGGTCCCGTACCTATCCGCTCTCGATTATCTTCGCGTTCTCCGCGGCTCGGAACGTGACGTCCTGAATGAGGACAACGTACATGCCTGGCAGCACAATCGGGAGGCCGAGGATGTCGACATTCCATTTATCCAGCTTTCCACCACGTATCGCTTCGGCCACACCACTGCTGCTCTCGCCCAGGCAACTGTCTACCATCAGGACGACATCCCATATACAGCTGCGAAGCCGTCAGACCCACTGTCAGCACGTTCCGACGCCCCCGAGAGTATCTGCAGCGTTCTCTTGGCCGAGTCGCCGATCACACTCATTACGTACAGGCCCAAGAACACGTACCAGCAGTCGAATGAGATAGAGGAGGCGATTGCAGCGGCAATAATCGCTGCCCGTCCAGAAGGCACGTCGGCAGGTGTCGTGACCCCTCACAACGCGCAGAAAAGCCGGTTACAAACGAAGATCTACGACTCAGACTCGGCCAATGGTTCTCGTGACGATGTGCAGATTGAGACGGTGAATCGGTTCCAAGGCGGTGAAGCAAATCTAATGGTATTAAGCGCGACAGTGGCCGATCCCCAATACATCCGACAGGAAGCTGACTTCCTACTCACGGAAACCCGCGTCAACGTGGCCATGACACGCCACAAACGAACACTGGTTGTCATTGCGCCTCAGTCCTTGCTGGGGTACATCCCTGCCGAGCCGGATCTCTATGATCACGCCACCATATGGAAGACGATAGCCGAATGGGCTGGAGAAGCACCGACTATCGCTTCTACCCCGAGTTGGAAAGATGATCTTCAGATGTTCCTCAACGATACTGATCTAATCTCGCGTGTGCCGAAGGGGGAGCACAACACTGTGATCAGCGTCCATCAGATTCCAATTTTTGAGAAGGACCAGAAGAAGTAGCAAAGGGATGATTCATCTCCAGACTCATTTTTAGCTACCAATCCACCTTACATTCTGAAGTCGGGACTGCCGACGAGTACGGCGTTTAGGTGATGTCGAAGATCAGAAGTCGTTGAGAGTGGTCGCCTGCGTATCGGATTCCGTCCCACCACCAATCTCATTATCAGCACTGTCCGGCGTGGGATCGTTGTCTAGCTCATGATATCGAGAAAGCCCTTCAGAGTCTGGGCGCTCCCGTGCTGACTCAGCAAACGGTACTTCGATTCGTTCGTCGTTGTCCGGATCCCATTCTTTCACGCTTTCCAGGATGTTCTTACTAATCGCGTCGCCGATTCGGTACGTGGTCTTCACTGTCGTGATGAATAGATCATCATCGTTCGCAGCGAGGAGACTGGATAATCGCTCGATGATGTAGTGGTCATCTCCGGGATCCCAGGATGCATCGGGCCCACCAGTGCGATTGAGCTGCTCAAGCAAGTTATTGTACAGTGCCCGTCCGAAGTAGTCCACGTTACTGATGAGGTACATGTCTGGACCGGGGACACCCGCCTCAACTTGCTCAGCAAACCGCTCTAACCATTCAGGCTCTTCCGGCATTTCGAACGGTTCATACAGCAGTCTCACGCTCTCGACAGCCGTGCTTAGGTTAGAGGTCGTGTTGGCGAGACCCGACAGATCGTCGGTTAAGAGGACATTCTCGATTTCAGTGATGGGGATGCCGTCACACCAGAACCAGCAGGTCAGGACAGCCGTTGTCCCTTCAGAGCCGGAGAGGTTGTACTGGTCCATGTTTTCGCTGAGCGGACCCCCACCGTCAATTACCAGGGCTTCCCCGCAGTGGTAGTATTCTTGGGCGAACCGTTGAACAAGCAGCTCCGGCGTGAGTTCGTTCCCCTGCTCGGCGAGCCATTCGGTTAGCTCCAGGACCCTTCTGACGCTATTGTCGAACCAGTTGCTGTGTTCGTATTCAACGAGTGCAGACCCAAGATCGGTCGCGGTGTACCGGGTCTCTTCGGATTGGGGTTGACCGATCGGTTTGTGTAGCAGCCCGTGGTCGGTGAGCCAGGCGAGCGTGACTTGTATTTCTTCTTCAACTTCGGCCCCGGGTTGTTCAGCGAGATCTGCTCGAACGTGCTCGGGGACCTGGTCAACGCTTTCCGACCAGAATAGTGTGGATTGGACGAATTCGCTGACTTCCGCGTCGGTTTCCCAGCCGTAGTTAACGAGTTCAAGCACTAACCAGCGGAGAGCAATTTGTCCAGAGAGATGTGAGGTGACGTCTTCGATGTCTTTCTCTTCGACGCGTGTATCGAACTGGAATTTCTCAGCCGCGTCATCATCATCGTAGAGCAGGAACGCGTAGGCTTGGTCGTAAAGCTCGTCATCACGGCCGGCGCGACCGATCCACTGGACGTATTCGTAGACGCCGATGAAGTCTCGAACGCCGTCCCAGCGTTTGAGATCAGCTACGATGACAGATTGGACTGGTGAATCGAAGCCATAGCTGAGTGTCGTTGTACAGAAGACGCACTTGATGATGCCTTCCTCGGTGTATTCTTCGATTAGGTCTTTCAGACCTTGTTCGAGTCGTGAGTGGTGGTAGGCGACGCCGTTATTCAGTAGTTCGATGAGTTCTTTGTGTTTGTCATTGAGCTCGGTCTTGATCTCTTCTTCGACGAGGGAGCGGAAATCTATGTCTTCCTCGATGTCGAATGTGATTTGCCGAGCTACACCGCGGGCCCTGGCTTCGGCGTTACTGGTCGTATCGTTGAATACGAGGAATGGGCCTTTGTCTCGGTTATCTCGAATGACTCGGCCGATTTGCTGGGCGTACTTCTCGTCACCTTTCTCGATGGGGATTTCCTTAATAGGTACAGCGCGGTCCTCGGTGCTGAGTGTCTGCCTCGCACCTAACCATCGGGTGATGGTGTGTGGGTTCCCGACGGTTGCGGAGATGCCGAGGATCTCCATGTTCGCGTCGAGGGCGGCGCTGATGCCTTTCTCGATGTTCGGGCCGCGTTTGGTGCTGTAGATTTCGTGGAAGTCGTCGAGAATGACCGTGTCGAACCGGTCGGCGTACCCGCGGATGACCGCTTCGAAGAACGATTCGAATGTCGCTACGATGACGTCTGCTTCTTTGTACCCGTGGCCTTTGTTGACGACGACATTTTCTGGCGTCCAAGCGGTTACGGTGTCGTGTTTTTCGCCAACGAGCGCGACGGACGGAACGAGGTACGCAACGTTATCACCGTTCTGGAGGGCTTTCTTCGCTACGGCTTCTGCGACGAACGTTTTCCCATTCCCGGTTTCAGCGACCAGTAAGTGACTGCCCTCTTCAAGCGCCCCTTGTTCAAATGCTTCGTACTGAGTGAGTGTGAGATCGGTGAATTCCGGAGGTTTCTGGTCCAGTAAGTCATGGACGAGTTCTTGATCGGATTCCGGGATACTGTCCGGGACGGGCGGCATTCCTAGTTCAGTAGAGACAATTTAGCCACATATACTATCGGGTCCCCTTGACCTGATTCCACGAATTTAGACCGAGTAGCAGCTCATAGACTATTGTGTTGTTAGTCGGTAATCCGACCGAGATTGTAGAACATAAGCGTCGTTCTTGATTCTTCTCCATCTTCGGGGAATGCCTTCCTGAACTCATATTTTTGGTAGAATTCAATTGTGTCATCGTGGGAGTGGAGGATAATCACTCGGAACGGCGTGTCGGTTCTTTCGGTTTTTGCGATGATGTGCTTCACCAGGTACTCGCCCAACCCTCGTCCTTTGAATTGCTTGTCAACCGCTAGGTGTCCGAGAAGCCTGGCAGGCATGTCGAACAACCCGTTGTACAGCTCGCTTGCGCCTTCTGCTGCTTCTTCGTTGTAGTCGCCGTCACGCATTGAGTTCGGTGATAAGCAGAAGTAGGCGGCGAATTCATCGTCGAAGTATACGAGGTTGGTCTTCCCGAGGCGTTCGCGCTGGTACTCCTCTACTTCATCAGTGTTGATGAAGGAATTGAACCATTCCTTGCCGCAGTCGAATTCCGGGAGAGACTCACCTAGCTCGTACGGGTGGATGTCTACCCGTGGGTGGATCTTATCGAAGTTCGAGGTCACTAAAACCGAGAAGGAAGGTCAGAGGTAAAAAGATTAGTTAAGCTTCTTGTTCGAGCGCCTCGCGGTGCTTGTCGAGGTCAGCTTCCATCTCCTCAGAGACTTCGAATTCTTCCATCTCCTCGCGGAAATGGGCGAATTCTTCCGCGCTGAGGGACGGAACGGGTTGCGGGAACGCCATCGTGATTCCTAGTCTACCCTGCAGGGTTATAATACTTCACACTGCGTTTCGCTGTGTGATAGTTCGTGCGGGATTCCGGGGCCTAAGGCCGTAAATCCTTGGAATTCTCGTTCGCTATTCCCCGAGGCGGCGGAGAGCGAACGAGTCTACTGGTGCCCCTTTGACTACCGAGATAACGGATTCATCGAGCCCGTACGAGGGTGTGAACTTCTGACGGATGAGGAATTCTATAGCGGTGAGATCTTCCGAAGGACGCCCAACGGATCGGCCGATTCTGAGAATATGGACTGAGTCTCTTTTAAGGACCACTTCTACGGTGATTGGAGACGCTTTTCGTCACCGTCAGTTGGTACTAGCGGGTCGAACGGGCCAGGGGTGTCATTCTCCGCGAGAACCAGCAGATACTGGCGTATTTGTTGGGCATATTCCTCTGTATCAACGAACAGTCCTCTCGCGCTTGTTATTATCTCCTCCAACTTGGCAGTCTTTCCGTTTCCCACCCCGTCTGTTGCGGCGTTGAATGCGAAATGTACCATGGGGGCGAATTGCTGTTGGGGCCCGAATTTACAGATTCGGCATCCGAACTTTTCTGGGTGGAATTGCCTTCCGTACCACTCGTGGTCTGGGCATACTACAGGTTTCCAGCGTTCGTCGAGCCCAAGGACCTGTGTGGTTATCCCGGATTCGTCTAATTCGGCGATGAAGTAGGCTCCGAAGTAGCCTTTGTCATTGTAGAGATACCCCGTGTTGAGCGCGTGGTCCTGTTGGACGGCTCGATGTGTGTCGCCACAGAAGTACGCCTTCGCTTCAGGTCGATAGAATTGTTGAGGAACGATCCCATGAGTGAGTAATATATCACCCTGTTCTGCCGATTTTGGGTTCGACGTGAATCGCTGCCCAGTTACTTCGATTGTTTCCTCGCGTCGGAGCCGATGGCCGGGAGTGAGCTCGTATTCCTCGGTCACGTGACGACGGTTGCCTCCAGGAACCCGCTCACTGTCTCGGTTCCCGTAGATGTAGACCAATTCACCTCGTTGACTAAGGGTCTCGAAATACGGTTCGACCGATTTGAGTTGTTCCACGCCGGTTTGAAAGTCAGTTTTGTAAGTGTTCGTAATATCCCCGGTGTGAATGATGTAATCGAATTCCTCATCGGTGGTTTCCTCGACGATACGGCTCAACGACTCCGTGTTCCCGTGGTTATCACCGAAAGCAAGAATCCGAAGTGACTGCATGATACAGTATTACCGTCTGGTTTGGATAAACCCTAGCGCCCGACCCTCATTTAGGGTCGTTGAGGT
>JGI12480J12845_1000226_pt1 | contig 18108 bp, 19 predicted proteins | sample A23M3SouthBayCA_2_FD_12845 | JGI IMG/M metagenome (IMG submission 12845) | reverse complement strand
CGCGACCGACGAGGATCGAGACGGTCCCCGGGCCGTTCTTGCGCTCGTCGAACTGAATGTGTGGGTCATCACCCTCGAGAACGAACTGTGAAACGTGGAGCGCGGCCACCTCTGACGGTCGCAACCCCCACCCCGCAAGGGCGACAACAAGCAACTCTCGCCCCTCAGAATCGGTAGCATCGAGTAAATCGGCGATATCCTCTGCAGTAAGCGACTTGTTGTCGGGTTCTGTCCGTTCCCATTTGTACTCAGATTCGACCCCGCTGAGCGGATTGAACGCGATGTGACCCTCATCAGAGAGCCACGAGTAGACTGACCGGATCTCGCTTACAAACGCGAAGCGGGATCGGTCCGTCGAGAGATCGGCGGCGATCTCGTCCAAGACGTGCCGCGCTCGTTCCCGCTCTAGGGCTTTGTCATCATCATCTGCAGCTGCCGGAACCAGGGCATCGGTCTCGTGGATGTCTCGGTAGGTATCGACCCACTGGCGCATCCGTGAGAGACGAGACTGCAGCGTCGACTCAGCTAGGAGCTCTCGCTCTTCGCGACGACCGAAGTAGGCCTCGAGGGCGGCCTCGGTCGTCTCGTCTTGGACGCCGCAGCGACGATCGTCATCCGGACCGCCGGCGTCGACGTCGACGACCTCCTGGAAGAACTCAGCCAGCGTCACTCCGTGCTGTTCGCGAAGACCGTACCGGAGTCCGCTCCAACCCTGCTGACGAAGCCACTTCGCTGTCGGATAGGGTCGGTCTGTGTCGGTCTCATCGCCCTGCCATGCCGGAAGAATGGTATCGGTCGCGAACTCTTTGAGCTCGTCGAGCGATTGTTGACTCCAATTGTATTGATAATCACCCATGGACTCGCCCCCTGATTCGGCGATTAGAAGCCGGTTTGCTCCGTCTTGGACCCAATCTGAGTCTGTCGAGTTGCACAGGTAGAGATATCGTACCATCTACTTGATTGTTTTGCACACGCTGTTGTACGCATACATACAACCGCACTGTGCAAATTTAGCCCCGTTATAGCCCAAATAGCGATAAATCGCATATCGCTATACGAATACACAGAATCAGGCAAACCTCAGCACCTGCTAATTCTCCTATATTTACTTGAATACGTATTAGGTGGGTTTGATGAATTGTGCGTATAATACGAAACACACGAATTATACTTGGGGCCACCCCGTCCCCTCCCCTGCATTTTATGTATATTGCGGATAATTGGTGTGGTACAGATGGCACAAATAATGCGTATTATACGAATGGTGCGCCTATGAGAGTGGCAATTGGAATGCAGAAAGGTGGCGTTGGGAAAACAACGACAACGATCAATGTGGCTGGTGCTCTCGCAGAAAAAGGACATGATGTCCTAGCAGTTGATGCAGACCCGCAGGGAGCCCTTACACTCAAACTCGGACACAGAGACGCCTACAGGCGGTATTCAGACAGCTCTGACAAGACTGCAGAGGCACTCGTTGATGTCCTTACTCAAGATGGACATATGGATTTCGACGACCTCGGTGATCTGGTCATTCCCGATGACGAGTTTGATATTGTGCCTGCTCACATGCGCAACTTCCTCGCCGAGAAATCGCTGTATACTGACAGGCGCGGGTTTGAGAGCCTGAAACTGGCACTTGATCGGTCCGACTTGGACTACGACTTTGTGTTGATCGATTCCCCACCGAACTTGGGGCCACTCGCTGACGCATCGCTGCTTGCAGCTCGCAATGTGCTGTTCCCCAGCCAGCCAAACGTCATCGCCCAGGAGTCTCTCAAGATACTCTTCGACGAGGTCGAGACGCTCGAGGACCAGTTCGCGGTGAACATCTCGACGGTCGGTGCTGTCCTCAACCAGGTTCCGTCACAGGGTTCCATTGCTCGTGAGATGGAAGAGTGGTTTGTCGATACGTTCGGGGAAGAGCATGTGATGGAGGTTCCCGATCGGGACGCAATCGAACACGCAATCGAATACGAAACCTCGGTATTCGGCTACGATCCCGATGATGCAGGGTACCCATGGGATGCAGATCCAATCGCAGAGCTCCAAGACTGCTATCTGAACATCGCCAACCTCCTAGAGGATCTCGACAATGAGTGAAGACCTGAAAGACCGATTCAAGAGCCATCAACCAGACGAATCAGATGACGAAACACCGGAATCAGAAACTGAAGAACGATTTGACTCGGCTGGAACCGGTTCTGAATCAACCGATGACGTGGAATCTGAGTTACACCGTCCCCGTTCCAATATTCCCGTTCGGGATCGAACACAGGTACCGATGTATCTATCTGATGACAGGGAAGATGCGATCAAGAGCTTATATAATGAAGTAGACGGTCGGGCGAAAATCGCCGGAGAAGACGGAATCTCAAAAAATGATGAATTCTATCCTGCTCTGGTTGACTTTGTGACTGAAGAGTATCGTGAAGAATTCATTGAATTTCTGGATTTACACGACGATAATTGAGTGCATCATAGGATGTCCTTGACGATCCTCATCTCTCTTAGCTAATTTCGATCACTTCAGCCGAAGAACGTCACGGCCGTTTGGCGAGACGAGTTCGTAGTCGACGACGCTCTGGTCGCGATCAAACTCAGAATTATAAATAAAATCGCCATCGATTCCGTGGAGTTTCCGCAATCCTGCTGGAATCGAAAACTGAATTGCGGTCTGGATATCGACAAACTTCACGTCAAACCTACCTGGAGGATCTTCCACTGTACTGTAGTCCTGGTCTATGTGTAGACGAACTGTAACGCTCCGATCTCCCTGCTCGAGACGCTCAAGACGAGCCGTCCCGTCGACGGAGAGGCCAGACTCCTGAATCCAGTCCTGACTGATAGACAAATAACAGGAGTATGGCCCACGTTGGACGACCTCTCTCCCGATAGTGGCCGTGCGTCGGGTGGTTTGCGACATACCAATTAAATACAGGTTTTACTAGATAAACTCGTCGGGCGACCACCCCTACAAATCCCTACAATCCACATACAGACCCTAACAAATCCTTACTCTATCCCTACATCCCATATACAAACCATTGAAAAATTCCGACATCCGTTAAAAGAGGGTGCAGACCACGCGCATGTCGGTCCAAACGGACCGCTCAGGTACCCCTACCCATGCGCGAATACGACCCCGGCGACCGACAATCGCCGGATAACGCGGCCAAGCCCGCGTATCAACCGTATCGAACCGATTGGCGAAACATCGACGAGCAGCGGCGCGCGCGAGACAGGCATGAGTCGGCTGGAGCGAGCCGCGATCTCCCCACCGCCGAACTGGTCGGAGGTGGGGCGTGATTGAGATAGCCGTCGCGGCGGCTCTCTCAGGAAGCGTTCTCGGTGGAATCGTCCTCGCTGTGGGGACACACATCGATGACAACCAGATCCGCGCTGCGCCAGGAGAGTCGGCATGACTGACGGAGAGGTTGCAGTCCGTCAGCACGGCCAGGAACACGCCATCTCTGCCTCACGGCTGGATGGCCAGATTCTGGCCGATCTCGATGGCGAGACACCGGCCGTCCAGATACCCGCCGACGTCAACGTCACCTACCACGACAGCCCCGAAGACGACATTGTCACAGACGGGGCTGGGATCGAGCGAACTGAAGTCGAGATGCGAGGATTCGCATTGCCGGAAGAAATCTCTCGGTGGGCACTCGTCGTCGCCGGCGTCCTCCACGTCGCTGGAGGTGCCCTGTTCGGGACCGGCTCCAGTATGACAGGATTTGCGGCCCTGGCCGGTGGCGCGTTCCTGGGCTACATCGGCTCTCGGTCGGCCTGGAGTGATCGCTCATGACCGAGACCTTCACACGCGTTCGCGATGGCTGGGACAGGGTTGACGAGTCGCTGGCAACAGCCGCGGACCGGCTCACCGACTCGTTTGCTGGCGCGGCTGTCGCTGGGATCAACCTCGGTTTTGGGTTTTTCTTCGTGCTGGCCACCGCTAGGCAATCGGTGTCAGCTTCCCCGGCGATGACGGCCCTCGCTGGTCTCCTCTCGCTGAGTATCCTCCTGTCTGGGTTCATGCTCGCGTGGGGTGACGATGGCTGACCTGCCGGACATTCGGATGTCGGACGCCTTCCGGCAGTACATCCGCGACCTGCAGGATTCGGAGCTGTTCGACTTTTCAGACGTACAGGCAGACACCCAGGGGATCGCCCACCCGACGACGGGCACACAACTCAAATGACTAACAAACCATTCACAGCAGTCCGCTCGCTGTTTCTGGTCGTCTTGCTGGTTGCCTCGGCGTTCGCCGGGACCGGCACGGTGGCGGCCCAGCAGAGCGGCACGACCGTAGCGAACCCAACCACCTCTGGCGAGGTCACGATCCAGTCGTACAACGTCAGCTGGGACCCGATCCAGTACGAGAACAACAATGGCGAACTCGTCGCCCATCCCTCGCATGTGAACGAGTCGGTCGACAACCCGTACTCGTTCGTCGCGACGGACATCGAGGTCGCTGACTACGGGACCTTCCCGCGCAAAGACGCTGAGTCCGGAAACAGCGCAAGCGCGCTCGACGCGAGCGAGTGGTCGACCACGGTCAGCGACACGACAAACACGGCCGTCTCGGCGAGCGATATCGAGACCGCGCCGGGCGTCGACGCCGTGAACATCGCGACGGGCGGCTCGATGGGCTCCGGTGACACGGCCACGGCGACCTACAGTAACTTCTCGGTCACGAGCGACGAGAAGAAGCGCTACCTGCAGGTCGCGATGGACGTCAACCAGCTCGACTCGGGAGCCACCATCGATGTGCGGGTCGTCGACGAGAACGGCGACTACTACGTCGCCGAAGTGAACCCGTCCCGGAGTTCGGGTGAGGACCTCATCGGGAGCGCCCAGGGCGAAGGCTACGTGTTCCAGCGCCAGCTCGGCGACATGTCCCTGGTCGCAAACGGTGACGGCACGTTCGACAACATCGAGAAGACGGAAGTCGTCATCGCAGACGGTGACGCGGATGTCTCCGTCGCGGCGGTGAACGTCCAGAAGATGTCGACCTGGGACCTCGGCACCCAGCTGAAAGACACGAACAGCGACAGTGAACTCGAGGAGACCACGCTGCGAGAAGTATCCTCGCCGGGCGCTGTCTCGATCACGTCGCTGGACTCGATGGGCCAGACGTTCCAGAAGGGGATCGTCCACGACCTCACGATTGACTTCGCCAGCAACCGGAGCGACCGCGACGCTGACGAAATAGTGACCGAGTTCAACCAGACCGACCAGCGACCGGGCTACTACGGCACGGCCACGATCTACGTGCCGACCGGCCTCCCATCGGCGTACGAACTGTCGTACGCGGACGTCAAAACCACCCAGACGCAGGCATTCCTCGCCGACCGGTACATCGAGGTCAGCTACGCCGAAGGTGTGGGTGACACAGCGCCGAAGAACATCAGCGCCTGGACGGACATCACGTCCTCGTACACCTCGCAGGGAGCGAACGTCACCGTCGACGACACGCTCCAGCCGGGCCAGACGAACTACGTCGTTCTCAAGCTCCAGCTGCAGGAGAACGAGTTCCAGACCACACAGGATGCCTTCGCGACCGCTGGGGCAGCCGTGATGGGGCCCGGCGGCGGTGGCGGCGGCCTCGGTAGCATCCCGCTCGTTGGAGGCGCACTGGCCACGCTGGGTGGTGTCTGGGCGTACATCAAGGGACTCATCCCAGTCATCGGTCCGTCGCGAGGAGCGTGATCCCGATGACGGACGCCACACCCCCGCCAGGAGGTGAGGGCTGATGGCCGAAGGCGACTGGACGGGGCGGCTGCAGGATATCGCGAACGTGTCCGACGGCAACTGGACGAATATCCTCCCGAAGACGCTACTGCTGCCGGTGATTGCGTTCTTCGCGTCGTTAGCGGACGCAATCGGGGCGTTCTTCGATATCCCGATCAATACCGGGCTCGCGCTCGGCGAAGGGATCGGCGACCTCATCGATTCGTTCCTCGGTGGCGGTGCGAACATCATCCAGTCCGGAGCAGCAGAGTCTGCCGCGTCGCTTGGCAGTGGCATCTGGGCCCAGTTCGGGCCGTTGACGTACGCTGTCGCAATCGGGTCGGTCGTCATCGGCGCGCTCATCATCGCCCGGGCCCGCAGCGAGGAATCGACATCGAACATCTTCCCGGGAGCCGGCGGCATCGACGCGCCAGAATGGCTCCCCTTTGTCGGCGCAGAGGAGGGCGACGAGTGATGTCCCAGGGGCCGTCGGCGTCGAGACGCGGAGGTGAGGCCGTATGAGTGGCGATAGCGGCCGCCTCGCGCGGTTGCTCGACGGCTCCACGGGCGACCCGCTGACCAACAACGACGGCACGTCGGCGGACTGGAAAAGCGTCTTGATGGCGTCGTTGGGGGTCATCTCGACGGCGTACTTTTCGTCGTTAGCGGACCTCATCGGGACGTTCTTCCAGTCGTGGATTATCAACCCGCTCCGGGAGTACGCGACAGTCGCGACGACCGTCGTCGAGCTGCTGGTCCAGAGTCCTGGGAAGGCCACCGACGTCGCGTTTGCCCAGACTGAACAGTTCATCGATGGGCTCGGGATTGCCGCGTTCGCGGCTGGGCTCGGGTTTGTCGTGCTGATGGCGTTCGTGCTTGCGGAGGTGCGCTCGCGGCTATGAGCGACCAGTCGCTCGTCGACAAGGCCGTCGACAAAGTGCTCGACTCGAGCGAATTGGACGAAATCATCATGCGTCGAATCACCGAATACGTGATTGGCGCTGTCGCGACGCTCGTGTTCCAGATCGCGGGCGTGCTGGACACCGGATTCGCGATTATCGAAGAGGCTGTCAGCGCCGCCGGAAGCTCGCTGTTCACGACGGCCACGATGCTGAGTACCGGACTGACAGTCATGGCGGAGGGGTGGCAGTCGTTCCTCGTGTCCATCGCCGTCGCGTTCGGACCCGCAGCGCCGCTCGTGTTGTTGGTTCTCTGGACGGCGACGTTCGTCGCCCTTCTGCTGGCGATTATCGCGTTCGGCCCCGCAGTTTCGGACCTCCTTGGTGCGATCCCAGTGGCTGGGTCTGTTCTCGATGCGGTGCTGACATGGGTCCAGGAGTGGGCGTATCGCCTCATCGAGTTCGCAGGGGGTGACGGCTGATGGGGCTGCGTGCGTCGCTCAAATCGGTCGCCGCCCATCCGCTCGCGAAGGCGACTGGCGTCTCCGCGCTTGTCGGGGCCGTCATCAAACTCCCGTTGGTGGTCGCACTGGTCGGGACGCTCTGGGCCCAGCTGGGGACGCTGTTCACGGCGCTGTCGGTGACGGCGTTCTCGATTGCCCCGCGGGTGCCGTTCATTCCGACGGGGCTCGCTCAGAATACGGCGCTGGTGGTTGGCGGCCTGTTCGTGGTGAAACTGGTCGTCATGAAGGTGCTGCACAGCCTCTACAAAGAAATTCAGAAATCGAATTAAGGAACATGACAACTCAAGACATCGCACAACTGACGAACCGAGAACAGACGCCCGCGGGAGGTGAGGACTCGTGGCAGTAGAGTTGCTGATGAGCCTCCTGACGGGGTCGGTCATCGCGACGATTATCGGCCTACTCGCTGTGGGAGCGCTGGCCCTCTGGGCGTTCGAAGAATACGAAGAGGCCGAGGACAACGTGGAACTGGTCGAACGCGTGGGTGAGCGAGCCCGCGTGACGACTGGTGGTGTCGTCGGCGGCTTCGGATCGCTGGCGGTGGTCGTCACGTCGATCATGGTGACTATCGGCCGGGAACTGGCGATGGCGGGTGGCGAACTCGCACCGCTACTCAAAGCCGCCCCGGCGTTGACCGGCGAAATCCTCCTCGGCGTGCTGGCCTACCTCCAGATCAAGGGCTACGTGCCGCTGCAGGCGTGGCAACTGGGGGCCATCGTCATCGCCGTCGTGATCGTGACGATTGTCGCTCGCTACGGCACCAGCGCGGCCAGCAGGCAGGGGGCCTAACGCGCCTGTCGGGCATTCCATTCCTTTCAGTACATGAGTTCAAAACTACTCACGACTCTGGCGGTTGCGCTGGTGGTGCTGGCTGGGATTCCGGCCGGGAGTACCAGCGCTGTGGCGGTGGACAGTGGTCCCTCCGGTATGTCCGCGGTTCCGGACGGGAATATCGACGTGGACGTGCCCGACGGACAGACGCCGGCGATCCCGGCGGAATCGCTACGCGGAGCGACCTATGCCGGGTCGAATGCATCCTCGATGTCGGTGACGGTGACGACGCCCGATCGGGCTGAGGACCTCGTCGGATCGAACGCGAATATCATTGGCGCGGGCGACCTCGCGCTCATCCTCAGTGACGACCAGCACCACGCTGGTCGGGAGGTGGCACTACCAGCTGGGGCCGTCCACGAACAACTGGGGTACACGCCGAAACAGGTCCGAGGTATCCACTCCAGCGGCTCGACCTGGACGCGAGACGTAGCCTACGAGAACGGCTACCTCGTCTTCGAAGTACCCGAATTCAGCGAGAACGGCATCACGTTCACTGGCGAAGTCCAGATCACAGCCTCGCCGGCGACGGATGGGTTCACCTCGGCCTACGACGTGAGTGACAAGGACGCAGTCAAGGACTTCACTGCCGATGTAACGGGCATCACGAACACGGAGACGGACACGGAGAGCGCGTCGACGCTGACCGATGGCGACACGCTACCGCTGTCTGTCGCCGGGAATCTCCCGCCGACGGGGCCGTCAGCGAACAACGAACCGGAGATCACCTGGGAAGGGGTCGAAACGACGACAGCGTGGTCGGCGTCGGCGACGGGATCGAGCAGCGGGTCGACGAAATCGGTCTCGGTGCCTGGGAACGTCGACCCCGAAAGCGAGACCGTCGAGTTCGTCGGAAACGAACAGACGACGACCCGAACCGTCTCGGGGTCGAACTTAGCGAACGGCGACACTCTAAGCTATGACGTCGGCGGAAATGTCCCGGCTCAAAGTGTTTCAGTAACGTTTAATGGCGATTCGAGTTCGACGACAGACTCGGTCAGCGGGACCGGCGTCTCGCCGTCACACTCGACCAGTATTAGCGTCGGCGGCAATATCCAGCCAACGGACGGGAGCGGCGGGGACCCTACGCTCTCGGTAACGGCTAACTCGGTCGGCGTGACAAGAAGCCCTGTTGACCAATTCGGGGACGGGACCCCCGAAAATAGTAATATGTTACTCGGGGACAATATAGGCGATAATAAAATATCTCACGAGTTGGAATTTAATCATCAGGGAGGCGGGGAAATAAACTCACTCGACATAAATGTCGACTCTAATGGCTTAGACTACAATCCAGGGGTCAATATTTACGTGGCATCGGGACCCCCGGACGGGACTCTATCGAAAAACAATCAGATTACAAACAGTTGGGACCCATCAAATGCTGGCACTGGTTGGGTTTCTGCCCCGATAGATAACACTGCCACACTGCCAAATAGCGACACATACCATTTGGAGATTGTCACGACTAACACCGATGGAGACGGCAGTGTTGACAGGCTAATTACCAACTATGATGATACATCAAATGTCCGAGTTAAGAAAATCACGGACTCGGGTTCTGATAGTTGGGTTGACGACTATAATAAGGCATTTGACGTGGATATAGGCATAGACTCGACTCCGGCGGATGTGTCGGCAAACGCTAATAACGGCGGGTCGGCCTCTTTAGGGGATTTCAGCCCCGGAGAGACTAAAACGAGGAATATTGACCTCTCGACAGATACGACCTCGCTCGACTTTAGCGGTTCTGGCGGCTCTATCGACTATACTCTCGACTGGACTGAGAGAACAGCGACCGAGGACCCGTCGATTGACGTCGACGGCGACGGCTCGACTGACGCGAGTTATACGGGCGTTCTGAAATCGGGCGAGACGCATACGGCGAGTGTATCGGATCTCTCAACGGGATCGCACACGGCGACTGTCTCGCTGGCTGGTCATCAGACAGACGTCGATATTGATATGACCGAACGGACGGCGACCGAGGACCCCGGTCTCGACCTCGACGGCGACGGGACGACCGACGCGGGTTACTCGGGCATTCTGACGTCGGGACAGTCGGCGTCTGTCTCGGCCGAGGCGCTATCGAACGGCGACACAACTGTCGAGACCTCGCTGACGGCCGGGTCTGTTGACTATACGCTCTCCGCTAATGGGACGTACCACACGGAAGACCCAGCCGTCGACGTCGACGGTGACGGAACAATCGAGGCAGGGTACTCGGGAACCCTCGCACCGGGCGAGACAGCCACTGCAGAGCTCCCCAGCATAGACCGGCAAACGAATGGTGTGACGATGTCGACAGTCGGTGGATCAGCTACGACCGCCCGGGTGACGTATACAGAACGTACCGAAACTGAGGACGTCAGCCTCTACGTCAACGGGAATGAGACGAGCTATGCTGGTCGGCTTGGCGATGGAGAAACCGTATCGCTGACGACCGACCACGCGTGGGTTCGTGAGGGGACGAACAACGTCGAACTCGGGCTGGCCCAGCAGTCAGCGGATGCACCAGCAACACAGGTCCAGCTGACCTATCGCCATGAGGTCCAGGACAAGCAGACGGTCACCTACACAGCGGAACAGTTGACCTCTCGCTACAACGTCTCGAAGTCGTTCGCCGGCGACCGCTCGGCCGCCTCGCTGACGATCCCCTTCGAGCGCAATGTCTACGAGGTCCGGAACCTCGACGTCCGGACCAACGGCGGGACGTGGTCGGACGTCGCCCCAGCAGACTACGAGCTGACCAACACCACGCTCAACGTGGAACTCGGTGCGGTCAGTGCCGGCGACACAGTCACCGTCCGGGCGGATGGGTCGATGGCACGGGTCAACAACGGCTCGATACAGGTTGTTGACCCGAGCGTCCGGGGTTCGACGCTGGACTCCCGTATCAAACTGACCGACTGGAACGGTAATTCGTACATGCGGATGCCAGACGGCGCTGAGCGGATTCACTACGCCTACGACGAACCGTGGGCCGGTGAGAATGGCGAGTACGCGACCATCGAAGCCAACGGCACCCAGCGGCTCTACCTACCGCCGTCCGATGCTGGCTACGAGTTCCAGCTCTCGACGGTGCCCGTGGTCGCGACGCCGACCAATGGCGATGTCCAGGTGTCGGTTGCGGACGCCCCGGACAGCTCGGAGCCGTCCATCGAGGTCGGCGCGGGTGACTCCTACGGCGATGAGGTCGAGTTCACCTTCGTCGGCGCGACAGACGACCAGAAGTACATCCTCTACAGTACATCCCAGGGCGTCGTGCGGGACTCTGGAACAGCGAACTCGCCGCTCACGCTCTCGGATGACGACAGTGACGAGACGCTACAGTTCCAGGAAGAGAACACGACGGCGTCCTCGAGCGGGTCAACCTCCGGGGTGCTTTCCGGAGCGACGATGGGCCCGATATCGGCCCCCGAGGAAGGGATACCGGTGCCACTCATCGTCGGCGTCGTACTCCTGCTGGCGCTGGCTGTGCTGGTCCGGCGCTTCGAGTTTATCACGCTCCCGTCGGCAGTCCCACAGGGCTCGCTGCCGGCGGCTGCGGCCGTCTTAGTCGTGGTTTACATCATTGACTGGGCCAGCGGTCACGTCATCACGCAGTCACTCGGCAGCGGGCTCCAGCCGCTCGTGCCGCTGGCTGGGCTTATCGGACTCTTGCTGACGGCGTACTACCTCTACAAGACCTACATCATGGGCCAGGGGCCACGGCCCATTCAGATCGTCGCCAACGGCGCAAGCCGCGTGCGTGACGGTTCGCAGCGGCTTCGCGGAGGGAACAACTGATGCTCGGACGGAAAACTCAACACGGCTTCCTCGTCGTATTGCTCGTTATCAGCGCGCTGTCGGTTCCACTGTCCATGGGGGCTGACGCACAGTCGTCGACGGGCCAGGAGTGGACACTTCAGGACCTCCAGAAACAGGGGACGGTCACTGACGAGCGGTATCCCTCGCTCCGGACGGCCGGCGAGATGACCGCCTTCTGGATGGTTCGGTACCCGCCGCGTGGCACCGGCACCTACGGCCAGCGGTCCTCGCAGGAGTTCCTCACGCCCACGACGACGGTCCATCGGAATCAGGTTCGATTGTACGGGAGCTTCCCGTTCGACGGTCAGAATCGGACGTTCACACTCACGAAAGTCTACTGGCACCCAGACACGCGCAAGAAAGAGACGTCCAACGGGACGGTCATCACCCAGCGCTACGCCAACGTCACGGCGGTTGGCGAACAGGAAGTCACGTTCCAGTCGGGGATGCGGCGACACAACGACATCCCCCTGCGTGGCCACTACGACGACGCCGAGCGGGTGACGATGCTGATGGAACTGCCCAGCGGAGACACGCTCCGCTGGACGTTCAAGCACAAATCCATCGCGACGGCGAAGGCTGCACCCGATATCAACACTCGCGGCGACTTGAACGAGTACATCCTGCTGTGGGTGGTCTTGCCAACCATCGTGCTGTCGCTGCTCAGCTACACCTACGTGCCGAAGTTCCGCCGGAAGGCCTTGGCCGGGACCGGCCGGGGCGCGATATCGTGGATCGCGATTGGCTTCATCTTCGCTGTGGGCGCGTACTTCGTGGGCTACTACGCGCTGGCGTCGCTGACTGCCCACTTCCCGATTGTGTTCAGCGTGTTCATCGCCTACGTGGTCGCGGTGATGCAGCTCGAGGACCACGACGACGCAATCGAGAACTGGGGCTTCATCCGGATGGACCCGGAGACTGCGACCTCGCCGCTCGACGACAAGAGCGAGATTCTCGACTCGGGCGATATCGAGATCGAGGGCTACGACGTCGTCTTCGACGAGGACGGCGCGCCGGTGCTGTACTCGAAGGGTCTGCTTTCGATGTGGGCCCGCTACAAGGGCTGTTACGCCCGGCTGAACATCAACAACAAAGAGGCAGAGTGGGACTGTGTCGGCGACTACGACAAGGTCGTCATCGTCGACCAGGACGCGCCGGCGCTGGTCGAACACCTGCCTTCACGTGTTATTTTCACGTGGCCGTGGCGCACGTACCAGCCACCCCGTGACGACGAGGGGAACCTCCTCGAGGACGAGCTCGACCCGGGCAAACTCCGAGCGCTGCCCGAGTCCATCGGGAAGGAACAGTACTTCCAGGCTGTCGGGATGCTCGCGGTGCCGGCTATCTCAGCGTACGCATCGATGGACTTCGTCGGTGCGTGGCAGTGGGGTGCGCTGGCGTGCCTGCCGTTCGCCCTGCTGTTCGCCGAGCCCATCGAGGGGAAGGCTCAGTCGTGGGTCGCTCCGGGACAGGCGCGGAAAGCCTGGACGACGGCCTGGTACGTCGACTTGAACGTCCGCCGGTTCGGGACCATCGACGCGGTCCTGGAGAAACTCATCGAGAGCGAGAACAAGCAGTACGACGTCCAGAAGTGGCTCCAGGATCTCCGGGACGAGGGCCTCATTGACGAGGCACACAACCGGGAGGGCAAACCGTTCGACTCGGTGCTGTCGGACGAAGATCCGGCACTGGACCGCGACGAGCGACCGTCTGCCGCAGCGGGAGGTGACGACTGATGTCGAGTCATTCCATCCGAACCTCGCTGGATAAGGTCCTGCAGGAGGTCCAGGAGGACGACTCTGCTGATGTCGCAACCTCTGATATCTCGTTCACGCCAGCGCTGGATAGCCTCAATCAGGACCAACACGACTGGCTCCAGCGCTGGACCGTCGAAGGCTATGACTCCCGGCGAGAGCTGATACTGTCACTTCATCAGATGCAGTTCTGGGCGCTGGGTCGGGTTCCGGACGGCTGGTTTGTGAACGTCTGTTCCCGGCCTGTGCCGCTGTCGGTCGTCATCACGTCGGAGAACCGCCAGCAGTGGCGGGAAGACCCAGTCGGCCTCGCGACCGCCGAACAGGAGCGCCGGTACCTCGCGGCGAAGTACGTCCGACCGGCGTTCCGGGCCGCCTACCGGACGCTTCGGACCGACGCCCAGCAGTACACCAACGAATCCGAGCGCGTCGAGGACCCTGAGAAGACGGACTTTTTCGCCATGAGGCCAGCGCTGGACGAACTCTACCGAAAACAGAGCGACCTACTAGTCTCGCTGCTGGACGGCTTCGAGGACATGACCGCTGTCGACGAGTGGCTGTCTCGGCTGGACCGGGGCACGCTCGGAGAGCTGTATCGCGTCGAACCGGACTTCGACTGGAAGATTCACGACCGACAGAGCGCTCAGCGCGTGTTACTCCGGGACAGGGAGAAGTTCGCCCGCGAACGCGAGCTGTGGGCGGCGACGTACCTCCTGCCGGCGTACAACCGCGCGGTGGAACGATGGGCCGGTGAGGCTGACGAACACCGTGAGGACGGAGAGAGCGGCGAATACACAACGAGGACGATGTGACCATGCACGACCCACAAGAACTCGGTTTTCTGGAACCGGATTTGAAGAGTCGACAGTGGACCGGAAACAAGGATAGGCACACCGATGGCCGCCATTTACGGCGTATTCATGGGATGCCAAAGTTCGACCCTGGTCAATTCGACGATGACAGTCTCGTCCCGGCGTTCTGGGACCACACGTGGGATGGCGGCCGCAACCAGCCCAGTGGCGGCGTTGAGTGGTTCGCGACGGGCCCGCCGAACTCGGGGAAGACGACGCTGGCGCTCCGGGCTGCCCAGATCGACATGGAGGTCAACAACTCTCGTGTCGTCTGGCGAGCTGCAACGGGCTCGCGATCGGAATGGATCCCGTACGCGCCTGTCGCACACGTCTGCCTCCCGAAGGGATACGACGCAACCGCGCGTGTCGTTCCAAAGGGCGGGAACCGGAACTCGATGGGCAAGGAAGTCCCGCTCGAGGACGTCGTCCGCAAGGTCACGCACTACAGCGACATCATGGACCTGAACCTGAACGTCCTGCAGGACGGCGTGTTTCACGTCGTCTACCCGGACCCGAAGATGCGAGGCTGCCAGTGGGTCTACGAGGAGTCCGACAAGGTTATCGACGGCGTCGAGTTCCAGGAAGGCGACCCGGTGGATCACTGGTGGTTCGGCTGGGCGCTGTCGCTCGTCGAACGCGGTCCGTTCGACTGGACGACCTGGATCTGTGACGAGGTCGCGTCGCTCGCTCGAGAAGGTGTCTCGAAGGACAAGTACGCAACACTGCAGAAAGTCCAACTTGCTGGGACGGCTGTCGAAGACTTCCGGAAGAACGGTATCATCGGCTTGTTCTTCGGCCACAAGGACAAGCACCTCCATAATCTCTGGACCGACCGGATTCGCTGGCGCGTCGCGATGAACGGATCTGCGAACCCACATGGCGGCTCCGCGCCGAAGGGCTTCGAGTCTGTGAAGATGGAAGAAGACCTCACATCTGACTTGGACATCGGCGAGGCAGTGATGTACACTGAGCAAGGGTTCACTTGGCCGCCGATCACGTGGCCGGAGATCTCGAAGCCGATCCATGGTGATCTGAAAGTCTATCTTTCGGAGACCGACTCAGAACGAGCGGCAGTCCCAGGGGGTGCGTCGGCATGATCGGCCCGACCCCACAGTCCAGTCGTCGACGATCTGCCTTGGCGCCACAGAGACTCGGCTATGATCTCTCAATTTTCATAGGCGAGCCCAAGGGGTCGGACTGCCGGAAACCGGTCCCCGAGCCGGTTTCGCTGCTGCAGCCGCTGAGTATCGCGCGCGCGTATATCATGACAAGACATGAGTACCCCCCCGTGTGGATGGGCGCATTATGCGACGCGAGCGGGCGCCGCTGGCTGGCCCCGAACAACACTCGCAAATTTGAGAGGTTTCGACGAGTCGGAGGTGTCGGCCAGTGCTGATTACACCAGTCGATGTGCTTCGTGGCCTGCTGCAGTTCGTCGTTGAAAACTTCGGACTGACTGGACTCGGCGTTGGTGTCGGGACGCTGATGACGACCGGGCTCTGGCTGTGGTGGGGCTTCAAACTGAAAGCCATCGTCGGACTCGTCGCAACAGTCGGCCGGTCGGCGGCACGGCACGCACTCGTCTCAGTGCTGTTCTCGGCAGCGCTGTTCGGGACGTTACTCTGGACAGGCATCATTCCGGGCGTCGACATTCAGGCGACCATCGACATCCTCAGTGCTGGCGTCGACGTGACTGTGGATTCTCTCAAAGAGGTGATGGCATGAGCGTCGACGCTGAGTCGCTCCCGATCGTCGACGACGTCGACCTCTATCACGTCGGCGAACACTACGCACGCACCGTCAGCCAGACCATTGCTGTCCGCGGCCAGATTCGACAGCGCTCCTCGGTCGACCCGAAACTTGAGGAGGCAGCCTTCGAGTGCCACCGCTGCGGAACCCTACATCGCATTCCGCAGGGCTTCGGTGCGATTCGCCAGCCAACGATCTGCGAGGGCTGTGAGAAACGTGGTCCGTTCAGATTGGTCAACGAACAGTGTCTCTACGTCGACTACCAGGCGCTCCGACTCCAGCCCGTCCCCGAGCGCGTCGAAGAAGGAACAGAGACCATCGACGCCCATCTCACCGAACAACTCGCCCGCCGCGGCGTCGAGTCCGGCGAGGTCGTCACACTCGTCGCTGAGTACAAGGCAGTCCATCCTGATGGGTCAACGGTCGGCCAGAAGATACTCGACGTCGAGGAGGTCATCGTCGAAGAGTCGGCCAAACAAGAGGCCGACCGTGCCGCCCATCGCGATGTCATCGACGAACTCGCTGCCACCCACGATCCGATGCCGACGCTCATCGACTCGATTGCGCCGACGCACTACGGTGACGAGCACATCAAAGAGAGTCTCATCTTGCAGTTGGTTCGTGGCAACTCGCCCGATGACGAGGGTACCAACCACCGCGGCCTAATCCATCAGCTACAGCTGGGCGACCCCGGCACTGGCAAGACGGACTTCGGCGAGGCGCTGACGGCGCTGAGTCCGCGGGCCCAGAAGACATCGGGCAACGAGGGCACGTCGGCCGCTGGCCTGACCGCAGCGATGACAAAAGACGGATTCGATGACCGCGACCTGACCGTGACCGCTGGGGCGATTCCAAAGTGTTCCGGCGGCGCCGTGTTCGTCGACGAACTCGACAGCGCGGGGAGTGCCGAACAGAACGCCGTCCTCGAGGCGATGGAGTCGGGGAAGGTGACCGTCGAGAAGGCCGGCGAGCGCGCGGTCCTGAACGCCGAGACAGCCATGCTCATGGCCGCGAATCCGGAGGACGGCCACTTCCGAACCGATGAAAGCCCGATTCAGCAGACGAATATCATCTCGCCGCTGCTGGACCGGTTCGACCTGATATGGGTCCTGCGCGAGCGCACGGACCGCGAGGAAATCGACGACCTCGCGGGTCACATCATCGACGGCCGGGACGTTGCCACGAAGCAAGAACTGGGCGACGACGTCCCCGACGAGCTTCGCGAGGACGTCGACGGCGAGCTCCCCATCGAGGCGCTGCGGGCGTACCTGCAGGCGTGTCGCGAACTCACGCCCACGTTCGCGGACGACGCGGTCAAAGACGCGCTACGCGAGTGGTACGTGGCCGTGAAGACGCGCCTGGTCGCTCGCGAGGACGAGGAAGACCGCACTATCCCGGTCACGCCGCGGTCGCTACTGGACCTCATCAGGCTGGCCGAAGCGTCGGCGAAGGCCCGCCATTCCGAAACCATCGAGATGGTCGACGCCGAGCGAGCAACGCGGCTGAAGAGCCGGTCGTTCCGCGAACTGGGTCTCGATCCCGGCCCAGACGTTGAGGTCGAGACCGACGACGACGGTCAGCTGGTCGTCACCTCTGATGCCCCGACCGCGGTCGTGACCGAAGTCGTCGAAGAACTGAAGTTCGACGGCGCTGGCTACGGAGCGGACCGGGAGGCCGTCGTCGACGCGGTCGTCGAAGAGGCCGACGATGTCGACCACGCCGAGGCCGAACAGCTTGTTGAGGAAATGGTGACGGCAGAGACGATTGACGAAACTCCTGACGGGAGGCTCATCGCATGATTCAACAGACACATCAGATTCAATTCGAACACGCACTGTTCGCACTGCTGGTCGTCCTGTGCATCGCGCTTGTAGACGTCGGTGCCGCCGCTTCGGCGATCTTCGCCAAACCACTCTCCAGCGCCGGAGAACTGATTACTGCCGTCCTGCGGCGGCCGGCT
>JGI12480J12845_1000207_pt1 | contig 18798 bp, 19 predicted proteins | sample A23M3SouthBayCA_2_FD_12845 | JGI IMG/M metagenome (IMG submission 12845) | reverse complement strand
ACGGTGGTGTCGGCGGCGTCGATGGCGACCTCGTCGGCCCGCCGGTCGATGACGGCCCGGACGACGAGGCGGTCGCCGGTCTCGCGGTCGAACACGACGTCGCCCGGTTCCAGGCTGCACGCGGGACAGAGGTGTGGGCCAGACGCGTCCTCGCCGACGAACGTCTCCGTCCCGCAGGAGTCACAGCGCGCCAGGGTCTTCCCCGGCGGGGGCACGCGGTGAGACGTTATCTCGATGGCGACGCGGCGCAGATGCTTGCAGTGCTGGTGTCGGATCCGGTTGTCGGGGCACGTACACGAGCGCTCGGACAGGTCGACGACGTAGGTCTCGCCGCTCTCGGCGTCGACGGCGTAGCGGCCCTCGCCCAGCGGCCGGACCGCCATCCGCTCGGTCCAGGCGCGCGCGGCCCTGTCGTCGAGTCGGCGCAGGTCCGGTGCGAGTGCGGTCTTCCGAGTCTCCGTGTGGGGTTCGATGAGCGTCATGGCTGGTCGGACGCAGCTGTGTTTGCGTCGGCGTCCAGTCGAAAGATAGGTGCTCGACGAGCGTAAATTGCTCGGTGAAACCGCAAGACTGCGTCGTGATTCGGGGCAGTCCGGGGGACAGCCACCCTTCGAAGCGCTTTTGGCCGGGCCGGAAAAACGGCAGGGCATGGACGTTGATCGGGAGACGGTCTACCAACTCCTCCTGGCGGGCGGTGCCGTGACGCTGTTTATCGCCGGGGCAGTCTACGTCAGTTCTAACTACGGGGCCAACGGCAGCCTCACCGCCGAGGGCGGGACGATGCTCGTCGGCGTGCTCGGCCTCTTCGTACTGTTGATGCTCGGCGCTGGCCTCTTTCTCGAACGCAAGGAGTTCTGAGCGATTCGGTGACGCGGTCGGCGGCCCGGTCGACGCCGCTACTGCGGTCAGTCTGATTCCGACTCCGCTTCCTGGGCGTCGCGCCAGTCCTCGAGTTCGTCGTCCTCGGCGTCGTCGATCTTCTTCTCGTAGTAGGCCATCGGGTGCGAGATGGTGTCACAGAGGTCGTCGGGGTTGATGCAGTCGCCGTAGGACTGCATCGTCGCACACGACGGCGTCGAGTACTCCGTCGGGCTGGTGTCGCCGCGGATGTGGTCGACCTGGTAGCGCGTGGCCTCCTCGCCGAAGCCGGGGTTGACCTGGAACAGTTCGACGATCTCGTCGGTCGTCATCCCGATGCTCGTGAGGAAGGTGGCGATGGCGAACCGCGAGTGGTGTTCGAGGTGTTCGCCCTTCTGGACCTTGTCGAGCAGCGCCTGCATGCACGGTGGAAAGAGTTCGGGGACGACGGTGTCGATGTCCCGGGTCAGGTCCAGGTCCGCGAGCACCTCCTGGACGCGCTCGACCTCGTCGGGGAGTTCGTCGGCGATGGGGTCCGGTACCGGAAACGGCAGGCCGTCGTCGATCCGGTGGCGTATCGCCTGTTTGAGCAGGACGTGGAGTTCCTGCTCGGTGACCGGGACCTGGCCGTCGGTGAGCGGGCGGTTGACCAGCCGCCACTCGTCGCCCCACTGGTCCGCCGCCAGGTCGAGATAGGCGCCGACGTCGACGCGGTACCCATCTGCAGTCTCGTGGACCGAACTCGTCAGGTCGAACTCGGCGAGCAGGTCGGCGAGTTGCAGTCGCTCCGTTCGGGTGCTCTTGAGGTCGTCGTCGGCCGCGAACTCCTCGCTGAAGCGCTCGCGGGCCGACTCGGCCTCGGCCTGGGCGTACTTCCGGGTGCAGACGTGGGCGTCGACGAGCGAGACGAGCACGCGCGCGACGGGATAGGAGAGCAACTCGACCCGCGTCCGGCGGTGTGGCTCGCCGACGCTCCCGTCGGTGATCGCCCACTCGACGCGCTCCAGCGCGCGCTCGACGACGTCGTCCTCCGTCGCCACGACCTGGACGAGGTCCACGTCGGCGGCGTCGACGGCCTCCCGGGCCGACTGGAGGAACGGGTAGCGCGCGTGGAGGGGTTGCATCGCTCTGTCGTTACGCGTACTGAGGAATAAATGTAGGCACGTCGCGACCGTCTTGACAATACGTCTGACAGACAGATGAATAGGACGACGGCAGACCGGGCGTGAACGGCAGAGAGTCTGTGAGCCTTCGACGACCGCGACGATGAACCGGAGAGTGCCGGCGGCCCTATCGATCTACGCCGTCTGTGATGGCTCGCTGAGAAGCCGCTCGAACCGTCGCCGGCTCTCGGCGGCGTACTCCGGCCGGTAGGGCCACAGTTCGTGCGTGCAGGTCCCCTCCCACTCCGTTTCGACCATCGCTGCGGCGATGGCCGCGAAGTCGACGAAACCGAGGCCGACGGGGAGGTGCTCGTCCTCCTCGTCTCGCCGGGTCTCGTTGACGTGGACGTGGTCGATGCGGTCGCCGTGCTCGCGGATCAGGTCGGCCTGATCGGCGCCGTCCTGGCCCGTCACGTAGGCGTGCCCGGTATCCAGACAGCCCGCGGCGTCGGTCCGCTTGAAGAGGTCCGGGAAGTCACCGGCGTCGAAGTAGGGCGACTTCAGGTTCTCGACGCAGGGCGTGACCCCCAGGTCGTCGGCGTGTGCCGTCACCTCCCGGACGGTGTCGTAGATCCACTCCCGGACGTCGTCGTGGTCCCAATTGTCCGGGTGGGCGTTCGAGACGCCGTGGAACACCGCCCGGTCCGCGCCCATCTCCGCCGCCGCGTCGAGCGCGGCCTCGAGTTCCCGGATTGCTCCCTCGCGGACGTGCTCGTGGGGCGAGCCGGGGTCCAGTCGATACGGGAGGTGCGCGACCAGGTCGACGCCGTGGTCGGCGGCGGTGGCCCCGATAGCAGCGGGGTCGACGGTCCGGCGCTCGAAGCCGTGTTCCATGTTCAACTCGACGAAGTCGAAGTCCCGGTCGTCGGCGAACGCGAGCGCGTCCTCGTAGTCCGCTCGCTGGCCGACCATGAATCCCTGGCTGGGCATACCGACTGGTCTCGGGGGCGGTAAGTCAGTGTGTCGGCGCGTAAAGAGGAATCGACGACGGCGCCCCGTCGACCTAGAAGACGAGTTCAGTCCTCGAATCTGGATTCGAGCTCCCGGATGACCTGCTCGGTCTGGCCGCCGTCGCCGCGGATGGCCTTCCGGTAGTGCTGGTACTCCTGGCGGGACAGCTGGACGGTCTTGGTCTCGCCCTGGCGCTTGAGTTCCAGGCTCACCTCGTCGGTCGGGTTGTTCCGGACGTGGAACTCGGCGATGGCGGTGAAGACGAACCAGAAGGCGAGGCTGCCCCCGGCGAAGTAGGTGAGCATCGTCGGGAACGCCATCTGGTTCGCCCCGTCGGTCCAGCTGTGGGGATAGGACTGCGTGAACAGCCAGACGCCGCCGAGACAGAGCACGGTCCCGGCGAGGACGCCAAGGCGCTCGCGACGGCTAGCGGGCAGGACGACGACGACGCCAATCATCAGCGCCGGAATGGCCAGACCGGCGACGACGCCGGCGATGCCCTGTGCCTCGATGACCCCGTCGGCCCCGACGATTCCGTTGACCGACCCGGTCCCGACGACGATGGCCGCGACGATGGCGGCCACGCCGACGGCGACCAGCGCGGCGCCGGCGTAGACGCGTCTCGGGTCCCGCCCCTCGAAGCGCGAGCCGGTGTAGGCGTCGCCGAGACTCTCCATGATCGATCCGTCGTATTCGTTCTACTAAATCATGCGTCAGACGCTCGCAAGACTCGGAGGGGTTGGACCGGGGGACGTAGCTAGCTGGACCGACAACAAAGGAAAGCCCCGGCCGGTTCGGCTCGGTGCGCCGGCTGCGCTCCTCGGCTCGCTGCCGCTCGCCTGCGGTGCCCTCAGCGAAGCTGAGAACTACGCGAGAGCTTCGCTCTCGCGGTCGCTAGACCGCCGCGCCTTCCCCGAACCGGCCGCCCCTTTCATTCCCACCCACGTAGTTAGCGAAGGGAGTCAAACCACGTGGCTAGCTGCCGAAACTGAGAGAGAAAACCGAGAGACGGAGTAGGCGTTACTCGCTCTGGATGCGGGGCGCCAGCATGTAAGTCACGTTACCCTGGCCCTCGGCGAAGTCGAAGTGCATCTTGACGGGGAACTCCTCGCCGAGTTCCATCCGGACCTCGGCGTCCTTCGGGATGGCCTTGTTCATGTTCTTCAGGTAGTCCAGCGAGAACAGGGAGTGGGCGTCGCCGGCGGTCAGGTCGATCAGGTCGCCCTCGTCGAGTTCGAGGTGGACGTCGTCGGTGTCGCCCTCCGCGTCGACGTAGAACAGTTCGTCGGCGGAATCGACGCCGAGCGCGATGTGGTCCGAGACCATGTCTGCGGCCTTCACCGAGCGGGCGATGTCGCGGCCCTCGATGACGACGTGGGCCGGCAGGTCGAGATCAGGCAGGTCCGGCTCCTGGCGGATGGAGTCGGGGTCGATGAGCGCGAGGGTGTACTCCAGGCCGTCGATGGCGATGTGGAGCTTGCGGGTCTCCTCGTCGAGTTCGAGGTGGACGAGCTGGCCGGCGTCGCCCATCCCGGCGATGTCCTCGAGGCGGGCGAGGTTGACGCCGATGAGGCCGCCGTCGGTCTCGTAAGATTCGAAGGCGCTGGCTTCCAGCGTCATATCGACCATGCCGACGTTGGCCGGGTCGACGGCACGGATCTCGATGCCGTCCTCGTCGAGGTGGATCTTGCACTCGTCCACCAGCACGCTCACAGAGTCGAGAGCAGCCTGGAGCGTGTCCGCGCTCACGATAGCGTTGAACATCTTGAAGCGGGCTACGCCCCCATCCGTTAAAAAGTCACTTCATTACGCCCACGCGCGAGCGGGCGGCCCGGTAATTCGATAACGTACCATTCGGATGCCGTCCGCGGAATTGCTTTCCCCGTCAGCCGCCAACCTGTATACGTGATGTCAAATCCGCCAGCGAGCGGCCAGTTCGACGACAGCGGGACCGCGTACTCGCGACGGACAGTGCTCCGCGTCGGCGGAGCGGCGGCCGGGACCGTCGCGGCGAGCGGCGTCGCCGCTGCCCAGAACGAGACGGGGGCCGACGGGACGGAGGCCAGCGAGACGCCGTCGCGGGTCACCACCACGGGCGTCACGCTGGAACAGGAGAACATCGAGGGAGACCTGGTCGGGATGTGGATTCACGTCGGCCGCCCGGTCGAACCGATCCAGGCGAGCATCGCTGACCAGTGCGACGTCGTCGACTGGGGAGACGAAGACACCCTCACGTACGACGTCACGCTGTTCGACCGCCGGGCCGACCAGTACGAACAGCGAACGCAGCTCTACCTCCCGCGGCGCGCCGAAATCGGCGGTGGCGACCTGTTCATCGTCAACGACGAGATACCGTGCGAGAGCGGATACGTCGCCGTCGAGCTCGAACAGATAGGCGCCCGGAACGTCGACGCCGGCACCAAGCCCGGCGAGGGGATCACGGAGACCGGTGCAGGTACCGAGGCAGGCGGGGCCGCACAGGGGCCCAGCGGCGGCGCCGGTCCCGGGTTCGGTCTCTTCGCCGCAGCGGGCGGCCTGCTCGGCGGTGGCTGGCTCCTGAACCGCGGCGGCGAAGAAAACGGAGACGGGAACGGAGGATCGGACAGCTGACAGTGGTGGTTGTACGCCCGTACCGGTGTTCGAGGTGGCCGGTCACCGGCGAACGCCGGTGAAAAGGTCCCACCACCACGGTGAGGCGGCCTCACCGACTGCTCAGGCCGGGTCGGCGTCGAATATCTCGGGGTCTTCCTCGCCCTCGACCGAGACGACGGCCAGCGCGCCCTTCCGGGCGACCCGACTCAGCGCGTGGTCGACGAGTTTGATCGGTCCCGGCACGGGGTTGTGCAGGGTCGCGACCACGGCCGATCCCGGCATCACCGGCGTCGTCTGGACGTTCACCTGTGGGTGGGACTCCGTCGATCCCTGCGGGTACACCTCGTCCCACACCGACCCGATGGGGTGGAGGCTGGACGTGAGGTTCGGCCCGCCGACGGCGAAGAACACCCGGACCGTCTCGTCGGTCCCGACGGTCGGCGCCCCGTGGACGTCCGGCGTGATAGCGTACTTCTCGCCGTTGACGAGGACGTAGGTCGGGTCCTCGGCCCGCTGGGAATCGAAGTCGAAGTCGTGGTGGCCCTCCTCGCCGGCCTCACCCGTGGTGTAGAGCTCGTGCTGGCCGAAGTAGAGCTCGTGGTCCACCGCCGGCAGGCCCGCTTCGGGCTCGACGAGGATCATCCCGAACATCCCCGAGGAGATGTGGTAGTCCAGGTTCGGCACGGCGCAGTGGTAGACGAACGCGCCCGCGTAGGTGGTCTTGAACCGGAACGTCGCGCTCTCGCCGGGATTGACCATCGATGCCTCGGCGCCGCCGCCAGGTCCACGCACCGCGTGCAGGTCGATGTTGTGAGGCATCGAGTTGCTCTCGTCGTTGGTGACGGTGAGGTTCACCGTGTCGCCGACGCGAACGCGGATCATCGGGCCCGGAATCTGCTCGTCGAAGGTCATGTACGTGTACGTGACCCCGGGCTCGACTTCGGCGACGACCTCCTTCGTCGTCATCTCGATGTCGTGAGTCGTCGGTTCGTCCCGGTCGATGGGCGACGGAATGTCGGTCGGGTCCGCGGCGACGCGGTCGACGTCGGTTGCTTTGGCTGGGTTCATGGATGGCTCCTGTGGGGTACTCTGGTCGACTTGCGGTTCTTCGATGGTTCCCGGCGTGGAGACGCACCCGGCGACGGCGGTCGCACCGCCGACCCCGAGTGCTTGCAACACGCGCCGGCGCGTCGTGAGCGGGACGTTTGACATAGGTAACTCCCTCTACCTACTGCTTGGCCGACCACCCGCATATACCAGGTAGCGGCGTCTCAGCGGGCGAGAAGCGGTCTCAGGGATCGGGAACCGGCCCGAACGTGTTCGGATCGGCGACGACCCCCTGTTCGATCCGAGAACGAGTCCCCTGACCGTCCCGAGACTCGAACGCGGGCGGGTGCAATGGGACCGGCCACGCTTACGGGGATTTATGATGCAGAGCGGTCCACTCGTGAGTGATGGTCCAGCCGGTGCTGAAGTGGGCGGGCGGGAAGCGCCAGTTACTCACAGAGATCACTGCCCGCTTTCCCGAGTCCCACGAGCGCTATCACGAGCCCTTCTTCGGCGGCGGCGCCGTCTTCTTCGACGTCGCACCCGACGAAGGCTCGATCAACGACATCAACCGCCGACTCGTGAACCTCTATCGCGTCGTCCAGAGCCAGCCCGAGCGACTCGTCGAGGAGAACCGGACCCACGAACACTCGGACGACTACTACTACGACGCCCGCGACGAGTTCAACCGACTACACGCTATCGACGACAAGACGGAGGACGAGCGGGTCCGCGAGGCCAGTCTCTTCATCTACCTCAACCGGACCTGCTTCAACGGCCTCTACCGCGAGAACCAGGACGGCGAGTTCAACGTCCCCGTCGGCAACTACGCCAACCCCGACTGGGTCCAGGCCGAGCGCGTCCGCGCCGTCAGCGAGGCGCTCCAGGACACCGCCATCCACAACGAAGACTTCGAGTACGTCCGCAAGGCGGCCAGCGCCGGCGACCTGGTCTACTTCGACCCGCCCTACCAGCCCGTCTCGACAACGGCAGACTTCAACGACTACCACGCCGAGGGGTTCGACCGGGACGACCAGCGCCGCCTCCGCGATCTCGCCGTCGACCTGAACGAGGCGGGCGTCCGCGTCGTCCTCTCGAACTCCCCGCCCGTCGCCGAACTGTACGAGGACTACGACTCGTTCGACGTGGAGATCGTCCAGGCGACCAGGGCGATCAACTCCGACGGGGACGGTCGTGGGGAAGTCGCCGAAGTCATCATCACGAACGTGCCGGCCGACGAACGACGGCGGCGGGAACTGAGTGAATTTTCCGACTGATAGTGGTCGTTGTATCTTTTTGCCGGCGTCCGACGGTACCGGCCACGTCGAACGCCGGTAAGGGCTTACAACGACCACTATGAGACGGACAAAAACAGCTACTACCCCTCGGGACGCCCAGTCTGCTGGTTCTGCCGCCCGAGTCGGTGACGAGCCGAACACTTATTTCGGCGGCTGATCTAATTTCACACAGAATGGTTCAGAAAGGGGATGCACCGACCGCGGAAAAAGTCGCGGCCGCTGTGGGTGGCGACGTGGAGACGGCCAGGCGCGCACTCCTGGCCGTCGAATTCGACGACGATTGCGAGTAGGTGTGTTGCGTGTCTGTCGATGATTCTCCGGAGTTCGAGTTCGAACTCCAGACCATCCTCGGGACGGCGGTGACACCTTCGACTGGGCTCGGTGACGAGGACGCCATCCGTCTGAGTGTGGCAAAGCGGACGGTCGACCAGAATTACCTCGAGATAGACGAGTACATCGACGGCGATCTCGCCACGAATCCGGTGTTCATCTGCCACCGGGACAGGAGAGAAGACGGAGGGGTTCGAAGCGTTACGGCTGGTGCACAATTACCTCGCGTCGGTCTATTCGTTCAACGAGACGATCCGCGTTCTCGTCAACTGCCACACGGAAGACGGTGTCACGTTCCAGAGCAGCGACTTTACCACCGGATCAGAAGAGATCGCGTCGTACTACGGGCGAAAGCTGAGCTTTCTCAGAGGACTTCGGACCGATTTCCAGCACGGGGGGTTCTCCTGTCTCACCTTCGAACGAGCGGGAGAACTCGGGAACTTCGGTGGGTATCACGTCGTCTTCGACCGGGATGCATTCGTCAACGACAGCGGTCTCCGGGAGCCGACCCGTTTTCTCCGGCACACGAACGCGCGTGAACGGCGTCATCCACTCTGTTTTCTCGGACAGTTCCACCAGAACACGGTACAGGAGTTTCACGCGGACGTCGAGCGATGGTTCGACGAGGGGTGACGCGGCTTTCGCTCGAACGACACCGGTAAAGCCATCCGTGAATTACTGCGAGCAACGGATATGTCTGGGAAAGACGACTACTACAACAGGGCCAAGCAGGAGGGGTATCGCGCCCGCTCGGCCTACAAGCTGCAGCAACTCGACGAGACGGCCGGGTTGCTCGGCGAGGGCGGCACCGTCGTCGACCTGGGCGCTGCCCCCGGCGGGTGGCTCCAGGTCGCGGCCGAGCGCGTCGGCGACGGGGGCACCGTCGTCGGCGTCGACCGCCAGCGCATCGACGAACTGGAAGACGATCACGGCGCCGCCATCGAGTACGTCCGCGGCGACATGACCGACGCGGACACCGTCGACGAGGTCGTCGACATCGTCGGCGATGCCGATACCGTCATCTCCGACATGGCACCGAACATGTCTGGCGACTACGACCTCGACCACGCCCGGTCGGTCCACCTGGCGAGCCAGGCGTTCGACGTCGCCCTGCACGTGCTCGGCAGCGGCGGCGACTTCGCCGCGAAGGTGTTCGACGGGCGCGACCTCGACGACCTGAAAGAACGCGTCGAAGGGGAGTTCGAGTACGTCCGCGAGGTCCGCCCCGACGCCTCCCGCGACGCCTCCTCCGAGCTCTACCTCGTCGGCAAGGGCTTCCTCACCGCGCCCGTCCGCGAGGGCGACGAACTGGACGTGACCATCGAGGACGTCGGCAGCGAGGGCGACGGTATCGCCAAGGTCGAGGGCTACACCCTCTTCGTCGGCGGCACCGAGGCGGGCGAGACGCTGACGGTCCGCGTCGACGACGTCAAGCCGAACTTCGGCTTCGCACAGCCGCTGGACGGCTACTGAGACGGTTCTGCGGAGACCACCTCTATAGCGAACGACCAACAGTCCGCACCTACAGCGGCTGATCAACCGCCGTGGGTGGGACTGAAAGGGGCGGTCGGCTACGCGAACCCCGGTCCCACAAGCACCGCAGCGAGTGAAACGAGCGAGGAGCGCAGAGGGGCCGCGGGAGCGTAGCCGGCCGGGGCTTTCAGGCTGTTCTTGCGCCGGTCCATCGTGGATTCGCGACCAGAGTTTCCCGTCACGGTGGGCCAATCTTCATGGCCGCCCCGAGCGGGTGTTACTGTATGACACGCCCCGACGAAGCGATGCGACGATTCGAGGTCCCCGACGTCGACGACCTTCCGGACGACCTCCGGGAGCGCATCGAGGAAGAGACGGAGCGAGCGGGCTTCACACCGAACATCTTCAGGGCGCTGGCGTACCGCCCCTCGCACTTCCGGGCCTTCTTCGCCTATCACGACGCGCTGGTCGAGTGGACCGAGCTCGAACGCGAAGAGGTGGAGATGATCGTCGTCGCCGTCAGCGGCGCGAACGACTGTCTCTACTGCGTCGTCGCTCACGGCGCGCTGTGTCGCATCTACGCAGAGGACCCCCACCTCGCCGAGCAACTCGCGACGAACCACCGGACGGCGAACGTCGGCGACGCCCACCGCGCGATGCTCGACTTCGCGGTGAAACTGACCGAACGGCCGGCCGAGGTCGACGATGACGACTTCGCACGCCTCGAAGACCACGGCTTCAGCCGGCGAGCAATCTGGGATATCGGCAGCGTCGCGGCCTTCTTCGCCCTCTCGAACCGACTGGCCCACCTCGCGGACATGCGCCCGAACGAGGAGTTCTACGAACTGGGGCGAGGCCAGGACGGGAGCGAGTGAGTAGCTGCGAGAAGTGGAGGAGAGCCGTCGGAATCGCAGTCAGTCAGCCCGCGCCGGGACGACGTTCGCGTCCGTCCGCTTCGCCAGTTCGACGACGCCGTAGACGAGGGGGGTGTCGAGCAGCGCGACGGCGAACTTGAGGAGGTACTGACCGACGCCGAGCGAGACGGCCGTGGCGAGTGGCATCCCCTGGAAGAGGACGAAAGCGACGCCGATGAAGATCACCGTGTCGACGAGCTGGCTGGTGGTTGTCGACCCGATGTTCCGCAGCCAGAGGGCTCGGCCGTCGGTCCGCTCTCGCAGAGCGTGGAAGGTCAGGACGTCGAGATTCTGGCTCACGACGTAGGCCAGCAGGCTCCCGACGACGACGCCCGTGCTCGGCGCCATCACCGAGCGGAAGGTGTCCCCGGCGACCGGCGAGTCGGGGAAGACGGGCGCCAGTATCGTCGTCCAGACCAGCCCCAGCAGGACGAAGTTCATCGCGAAGCCGACGTTGACCACCACCTGCGCGTTCCGCTTGCCGTACAGTTCGGCAATGCAGTCCGACGCGAAGAACGTGATTGCGTAGGCCAGCGCCGCTCCGGGGAGAATGAGCGCGTTCCCGACCACGGGGAGCGAGAACGGGAGTGCGAACATGAGCACCTTCGCCGCGGTCACCTGTGCGGTCACGAGCGCCGTGACGAACAGCCCGACGAGCCCCACCTGCAGCGGCGACATCGAGGGCGCGCGTGCCGTCGTCGCGGACGCGGTGGCGTCACTCATCTTCGGCCACCTCCGTTTCGTCGTCTTCGAGCCGACCGTGTCGGTCGTCTATCTCGTCGAGGATGTCCAGGTTCTTGCGGATCGAGGCCCGGATGGCGTCGCTCCGGTTGACGAACTTCCCGTCGTCGCCGACGTGGCGGTCCAGGTCGTTCAGGAGTTCCCCGGGAATCTCCACGCTAATCTTCGGCATGTCTTCCCCAGGTAGCCTCTCGGTAATATGGGATGCGATCTGTGTAGGGAAGTGCTGGCGAGAATAGGTAGAACGTCGACAGAATCACCGCCAACAGAAGAAAGCCCTCGGCGGGCTGGACTCGCGCGGCTCGCTGCGCGCTTCACTGCGTTCCAGTGCTTGCGTCGCCGGGCTTCCTCCAGCCCGCCTCGCCCTTTCAGTCCGCCAGGGGATTGGCCGGTTCATCGGCTATCGGAGAAGGTATTCGACTCAGTCGAGATGTGGTGAAAAACTCTCAGTCCTCAGTCCGCGGCCTTCCGGCTGGCCTTGGGCGCGCGCCGGCCGCCCAGGGTGTATATCCACAGGAGGCCCAGTCCGACCAGGAAGGCGATGGTGATGGGGATGGCCACGAGGAACATCGTCCAGATGCCCTTCGGGGAGAACAGCGCGCCGGCGGCGAACACCCCGAGGGTGATGGTCCGCCAGCGCTCCTGGAGCGTCTGGAAGGGAACGATTCCGCCGCGGTGGAACAGCAGCATCGTCACCGGCACCTCGATGAGGAGGCCGACGCCGACAGTGAACATCAGCACCAGCCACCCGAACTTGGCGACGCGGTAAGAGATGATCATGTCCGCCTGGAGGACGTCGAAGGCGAGCCAGGAGATGACCGTGGGCGCGACGTAGAGGAACCCGATGAGGCTCCCGCCGGCGAGGGTGAGGAAGACGGTGCCGCCCCACACGCCGAGCACGTTTCGGTCACCACCGACGAGCCCGCGCTTCTCCATGGCGGGCCAGGCGAAGTACAGCAGGAGCGGCACGACGGAGATGGCGCCCATGATAGTCGAGAACTTCACGATGAAGATGAGGTGCTCGACGGGGTGGAGCGTGATGAAGCGGACGTCCTCCTGCATCTCCGGCGGGAGGTGGGAGACGAAGGCGTTCTTGATGATGCCGATGCCAGAGGTCGTGTCGACGACGGGTTCTTGCTGGACCAGCACGGTCGCGTTCTCGATCCGGTAGGGGCCGCCGGGCTCGGAGATGTTCTGGCCGGTCACCGTCGCGTTGTACAGCAGTCTCGAATCGTTTTGCAGCACGGCTGTGCTCGGTCTGGCCCCGGAGTCCCCGGCCCCCTCCCGCGTCGTCAGGACGGCGTTACTCGCGACGGCGTCTGCCCGGCCGCTGGTCTCGTTGCGAGAGAGGACCGTGACGCCCTCGTTCAACACGTCGACGTCCTCCGCCATGACGGTGCCGTTCTCCGCGATGACGGTCCCGCCGTCGGCCATCGCCGCGGCGCCGGCCCCGGGGATGCCGGAGTAGAGGAAGACGAAGACGACGCTCGTGACGATCATGAACGTCGCGACGAACCAGATGGCCTTCGAGGTGAGCGAGTCGAAGATGAACGCCAGGTCGTGGTAGTAGCCGCCGATGTCGTCCTCGGTGGTCTCCTCCTCCGTGAAGGCGTTGAGCATCCCCGCGGAGGTCTCGGTGAAGACGCTGCCTTCCTCCTCGGCCTCGGGTTCGGCTGGCCCCTCGACGCCGTCGCCGACCTCGGCGGCCTCGGCGTCACCATCGTGGACCTGGTCGAACCGGTCGAGGATGGCCTGGGCCTTGTCCGTGTCGTCGTCGCTCATGGCCTGGTCGGCCAGCTTGAGCGCCTCGGACTCCTCCATCTCCTCGAAGGCCTCGCGGGGGGCCGCCCGGACCGCGTCGGCCGAGAGCGCCCCGACGTCGATGGCGGTCGGGTCGCCGAAGTTCCCGGCCTCGGCGGCGGCGACGCCCAGTTCCTGGATCATGTAGTAGTACAGCACCAGGACGGCCGCGGCCAGGCCGAACGCCGCACCGATGATCAGCGCGGTCGTCTCGGGCGGGAGGCCGAACCAGGCCGGTTGCTGGATGTCGCCGGTGAGTTCGTCCGAGGGGAACCAGGCGGCGAAGCGCTGGATGTACCCGAACGTGTCTGGCGAGGCGATGACGTAGGTGACGAGCGCGCCGACGACCAGCGCGGCGGCAGCGAGCTTGTTCCAGCGCGTCCGGGCGACCGACCGGGCACTGACCTCCTCGCCGGCGCGTTTGGCCTGGACGAGCATCTTCGAGATGCCGAGACTGATCGCGTACAGACCCACGAGCGGCGCGGCCCACATGATCTGCGTGAACGGGTCCGGCGGCGAGAACAGGGCGCCGAAGCCGAAGATGGCGACGACGGCCCACTTCCAGCGGTCCCGGAACGTCTCGTAGGGGACGATGCCGGAGTAGCTGAGCGCGCTCATCATCAGCGGCATCTGGGCGGCCAGCCCGAACGACATCCCCAGCAGCGCGATGAACTGGACCCACAGCACGATGGAGTAGTTGGGCTGGAAGTCCGCGTTCAGCGCGTTCTCGGCCAGGAAGCCGAACATCAGGGGGAAGAACAGTTCGTACGCGTACACGACGCCGCCGACGAACAGGGCGAGGCTGGTGACGGCGATGGCGCCGATCTTCCACGTCGCCACCTCGTCGCCGGGCCAGTACCCTCGTTCGCGCAGCGCGTCGCGGCTGAGGTAGATCAGTATCGGGAGCGCCACGAGTATCCCGGCGACGGCGCCGATCTTCACCTGCAGCAGGATGACGTCGAACGGCGTCACGGCGATGATCTCGGAGGCCTGCGACGTCGTCAGGTCCATCTTCGAGTACAGCAGGTCGCGGCGGAGTTGCTCCCACAGGAAGTTCTGCAGGACCATGATGGTCGCGAGCAGGACGACCACCCAGACGATGAACACCTTCTGCAGGTGCTTCTGGGCGGTCCGGAGCATGGTCCCGGCGGTCTCCCGACCGCTCTGGACCGTCCGCATCGTGTCCTCGTCGAGCCCACTCGCCATCTTTGCCGTTGGTAGCCCGCTGCCCGTTATCAATTTGTTCATCAGGACTCCGGTCCGCGCCGGGCCGCGGGAAAAGAAAGTTTACAACAGCGAGTAGCCAAACCCGGGACAGATGGGCGATCGCCGAGACACCGAGCCGGGCGAGGACGACGGGCCAGCGGGTGCCAGCGGCGGCGATCCCGACGACGATCCCGGGGACGACGCCGGGGCCAGAGACGATACCGAAGTGGAGGCCGACGACGGGAACGAGGACGACGCCGGGATCGCGAACGATACCGACGCAGAAGACGATGGAGAGTCCTCGGACTCCTACCGGGAGCAGTCCTCGATCGACTTCGACGGCAAGATGGGCGACCCGAGCGACTACACCGAGGGCAGAGAGCCGCCCGACTGGGTCGAGGAGGTCAAACGAGAGTCCGGTGACGACGAATCCGAGGGTGACGACGAGAGCGCCGAGGCCGATGCAGGTGCCGACGACGAGAGCGACGGCGGTGACGAGAGCGATACCGACGAGGTCACCGGCGACGAGATCACCGCCGCCGACCCGTCCGGTTCTGCCGACGACGGCGACGACGATGCGGACGACGACAAGGACGACGCGGACGACGAAGCGTACGAGATCGGTCCCAGCGAGGCGTCGGCAGTCAGGAACGAGGCGGCGCCCGGCGGCCCCGCTGGCCACGAGCCGGTCGCTGCCGGCGCCGGCGGTGGCGGCGGTGGTGGCGGTGGCGCACTCGGCGGCGCGACGGCACCGGACGACGAGGAGATGCCGCTCACCGAACACGTCGAGGAGATGGCCCTTCGCTTTATGGCCGTCGGCCTCGTCGTGGTCGGCGTCGGCGCCATCACGCTGTTCTACGCGGACGAACTGATCAACTTCCTCTGGTACTCCTTCCTTGGCCCCGGCCAGCAGACCTGCCTGGAGGGTTCGTTCCTGGGCGGGCGACTCTCCGTCACCGAGGCGTGCCCGGACTCCGTGAGCCCGCGGATCTACCACCCGCTCGCGCTCGTGCTCGCACGCCTGAAAGTCGCCTCGCTGGTCGGGATCATCGCCGCGCTTCCGGTCGCCGTCTACCAGACCTACCGGTTCATGCGCCCCGGCCTCTACCCCCGCGAGCGCCGGTACTACCTCGCGGCGGTCCCGACGAGCCTGGTGCTCGCGACCGTCGGCGTCGGGTTCGCCTACTTCGCCGTCCTGCCGGCGATGTTCTCGTACTTCACGAACTACAGCGAGCAGGCCGCCGAGATCGCCTTCGGCCTGACGGAGACGTTCAACCTCATCGTCCTGATGATCGGCTTCTTCGCCATCGTCTTCCAGATCCCGCTGCTCGTGATGCTCGCCATCATGATGGGCGTCACCACTCGGCGGTGGCTCGAAGACCGCCGGCTGTACTTCTGGGGTGGCTTCGGTGCGCTGGCGTTCGTGTTCAGTCCCGACCCGACCGGGATGGCGCCGCTGATGGTCGCCGTCACGATGATCGGCCTGTTCGAGGGGACGCTGTTCCTGCTCCGCTGGACCGACAGCGACTCGCCGCTGTTCTCGCCGGCGGCCTTCGCCGAACGGCGGCCCTACGCCTGGGCGCTGGCCGTCGCCGCGGGCTACCTCGCCAGCGCGGCGCCGCTACCCGGCAGCTACTACGACCGGTTCCCGGCCATCGTCAAGTCGACGCTGGCGTTCAACGAACTGCGGCCGATGACGCCGATCATCACCGCCGTCGTCCTGATACTGCTGTTCGAACTGCTGGCCTACGGGGTCCGCAACTACTCGCGGAACGTCCGCGTCTGGGACGTCGTCAACCGCGCCCGGGTCCCCTACTGGATCCTCGCGCTGGTCGTCGGCTACTTCGCCAGCCCGAACCCACCGGGCCTCCAGACCGTCGAGGCGCTCGCGCTGCCCCAGAGCGAGGCCGTGGCCGTCACCGCGGGCCTGATCGTCGGCTTCGAACTGCTGATCTTGACGCTGCGCTGGCGGAAGCGTCGGATGGAGTAAACGGGTTCTTTCGACGGAGGACGGTTCTCCGGTTTCTGGAGGGAGTTCTCAGTTCAGCGCCCAGAAGCGGTAGTTCAGGAGCGTCGCGAACAGGGCCCACAACAGGTAGGGCACCAGCAGCGCGGCGGCCCGCCGGTCCACCCGGGCGAAGGCCCAGATGGTCACGGCAACGAGCACGTCGAGGACGACGATGATCCCCAGGGCGGCGAGCAGATCCTGGGCGCCGAAGAAGACGGGCGTCCAGGTGAGGTTGAACGCGAACTGCAGCGCGAAGGCGCCGAGCGCGACTCGCACGGGCCGCGAGCCGAGGCCGCGTCGAGCCACCAGATACACTGCGATGCCCATCAGCGTGAACAGCGTCGTCCAGACGACGCCGAAGAGCCAGCCCGGCGGGTAGATGGCGGGCTTGTCGAGCGCGGCGAACCACGCCGAGTCGGGACCGGCCAGGAGGGCCGGGGCCCCGCCGAGCGCGTTGACGAGGACGATGGCGCCCGCCGCCCACAGGAGGTCTCGACGGTCGAATCCACCGCTACCGGGCGTCGAACTGGAGTGTGCCATACGGTCCCTTGGACCGCGGGACGCAAGTGCGTTGGGTGGCCGACGGCGCAGCACCACGAGAGGACGGGGGGTGCGAGAAGACGGAGGAGTGACCCTACAGCGCCCGCACGTCCGGCCCCTCGACATCCTCGTCCTGGGCTTCGCGCCAGGTGTGTTCGGGGGCCCAGTCCAGCAGTTCCGTCGCTCGCGCGTTCGACATGCCCGACTCCTCGCCGTCCAGGTCCACGTCGTCGGGGACCTCGCCGAACCAGTCCTCGAACAGGTCCACGGTCGGATCGCCGCCGTAGTTCTCGTCCGCGGCCACGAGGAGGGGTTCGTGCCCGTCGAGATCGGCGTCCAGCGCGGCGCTGACGGCGCTCGCGATGTCGCGGACGTCGACGTAGCTCCAGAAGTTGCCGACGCCGCCGTCGCTTGGGTCGAAGTTCTTGCACTCGTAGTCGCCGGGGTACTGGATCCACGAGGGGCGAATGGAGACGACGGAGACGTCGTACTGGCGGACGACCATCTCGGCGACCTCCTCGCCGACGACCTTGGAGGTGCCGTAGGGGTCTTCGGGCCGCATCGGATGGGCCTCGTCGACGGGGAGGTAGTCAGGCAAGGGCGTCTCGTCGGCGAAGGGGAAGCCGTAGGCGCTCTCGGAGGAGGCCCAGACGACGTCGGCGCCGATGCGGCCGGCCGCGTCGAGCACGTTGTACGCCGAGACGACGTTGTTCTCGAAGACGGTGCCGCCGGCGTGGCCCTCGGGGTGGGGGATGGCGCCCCAGTGGACGAGCGCGTCGGGGTCGAACGCCGTTATCAGATCGAACACCTCGCCGCGGTCGGTCAGGTCGGCCTGGCGGACGTCCACGTTGCGGTGGCCGCTCTCGCCGCGGACCCGGTCGACGCAGACCACCTCGTCCCACTCCGTAGCGAGTCGGTCGACGATCCATCGTCCCGAGCCACCGAGACCGCCGGTGACGAGTACGGTAGACATCTATCCGTTCCAAGGGGGAGAACACCGATAAATCCCAGTATCACTCGTGCGAACAGTCGCCACGTTTCATATAGCATGATCGACGATAGCAAGTGATGCACGACTGGGTGGACCCGGGGGAGACGCTCGATCCGGGGTCGTTCGAGCGGCTGTACAGGGGTGCGCTGGGGCTCGAGTCGGACGTCGAGCGGAGCCGTGCCGCGACGCTGGTCCTGCTGACCGGCCGGCTGGGACTTACCCTCGAGGAGGCGCTGCACTGCAACGAGGGGTGGATCGACTGGGAGCGCGCCGAGATACGGGTCCCGGAGAAGGACCCCTGTGCCTGCGCGGGGTGCTGGGAACTGGCTCGCCGGCGCCGGGAGCACACGGACCCGATCCGCGAGGTGCTCTACGAGGAGTGCTGGTCGCCGTCGCCCGACCGGGCACCGCGGACCGTTCCGTTCGGCTGGTCACGGCGGATCAGCGCGGCGCTGCTGGCGACGGCCGACCGGTACCTGCTGGATTTGCTGCCCGACGACGCCAGCGAACTCCTCCGGGCCGCCGGCGAGGCCGCGGACGGAATCGAGCCCGACGACCTCACGCCGGGGCTACTCGCCGCCACGACGGCCGACTTTCTGTCCGATCTGGGGCTGGAAGCCGACGGCACCGCGACCGTCCTCGGCGTCGAGGAGGCACAGGTCGAACCCTACGCCGCCGACGGCGAGTCCGACGTGACGACCCGGATGGCCCGCCTGGCTGGGGTCGACGGCAGCACCGACCCGGAATCGACGTTCCCGGCCGCCTGCGGTACCGAGGCCTACGAGTCCGAGCCGTTCGACGTCGCAGCCGCCGACGCCGACGCGCTGGCCGAGCGGGCGACCGCGACCGACGACCCCGAGCGTGTCCCGCGGCCGACCGACCTGCC
>JGI12480J12845_1000184_pt1 | contig 20034 bp, 17 predicted proteins | sample A23M3SouthBayCA_2_FD_12845 | JGI IMG/M metagenome (IMG submission 12845) | reverse complement strand
CTCGCTCCCCAGCGTCTCCGGTGACCGCGATCAGTTACGGCAGGTGTTTCAGAACCTCCTGAGCAACGCGATCGAGTACAGCGGTGACGATCCCCCGCGGGTACACGTCTCGGCCGAGCGCCAGGGGAGCAAGTGGCGCGTAGCCGTTCGGGACGAAGGGATCGGTGTTGATCCCGAGCACGTGGATCGTATCTTCGAGGTGTTCCAGCGACTCCACACCCAGGACGAGCATTCCGGGACTGGCATCGGACTGGCGATGTGTCAGCGGATCGTGGAACGCCACGGTGGTGCTATCTGGGCCGAATCCGAGCCCGGAGAGGGCTCGACGTTCTACTTCACGCTTCCCGCTGCGGAGGGCTCTCAGCACTGAGTACGGAACCGGAGGAAGCCTCGCTTCGCTCGTCTTCCAGGGTTCGAATCCGCACCATCCGATTGCTGCTGCTCGCGGAGTTGCTCGCAGCAGCAATGCGCGGGACCGGATTCGAACCGGCGGACTCCTACGAGACAGCGTCCTAAGCGCGAGAGTGCCAGAGGCACCCATATTGGCTTTTTGCGGCAATACCTGCTGTGTTTTCGACTGTCTACCGGCATATACGGCCGGATTGTACATAAACCCCCCACCGGGACAGCGTTAAGCGCGAATCTCGTTGGCCGGGACATGATTACCAATAACTCTACCAAAAATTGTCTATAGACACTCACTCGTCAATCTTTCAGGTATGAGAATTCTCTAGCAGATGGCACCTCAGCTGGTAATCCACCGTCAGCGAGGATACCCTGACATCCATCCAAGAAGACTTGCGCGAACTCCATCATCATACTCCGCTCATCTCTAATTGCCCGTTCTAATCCAATACCAAATGAATAAGCAGTTAATCTGTAGATGTCGTCGCCACCCAAACGCGATGCTTTCAGAAGTAGAATTGTCGTGAGGGGATAGAGATCTGAGAGAAACGCCCCGTTCCAAGCAAGACGCTTTGTATCTTCAATTAGCGAACCTTTGGAAGGCTCTTCGTACGCAAGTAGCTCTATTAGCAGGGTTCTGGTACTGATAGCAAATAGGAGTATAAGGGTTGTGACCGCAATTATTATCGATAACTGCTCCGCCAACTCACGAGGGACTTGAAAATACACTAGACTCAAAGCAGCGAGTGTCAGCAGCAAGCTTACGCCGAACTCACCTACGTTGTACTTCTGAGGATTTACAATCTCTCCCCTTTCGAGTCTTTTTCGGAGATCCCTATACATCAATTCTTGAGGGTGTCCTTCTCCAAAATGCTCATCAAGTAATGCATCCGCTGCTCCGTCCATTACCAGCATGAAATCATCTCGGAGCAGTCGAGCGTCTTTTGGAGAGAGTAATAGTCTAATCGGGAGGTAGGAGATACCGCGAAAGAAAACGACAGTACCGAGTTTACCGACTTGCCTCGAAACAATCGAAAGTAGGTATAGCGCTAACGCCAAAATGAATCTCGGTAACGAGACGAAGAGGAACTGAAGCAATCCGAGAGCCACTGAACGAACCATCTTAGCTGAGTAACGAGAATAGTAACCCGAACACACCCGTAGCGTGAACAAGGCTCAGAAGAGCTATTATCGCACCAACAACGGCAGCTCCTGTCGGCAAAGGTTCTAGTTGTTCCCGTGTGGTGTTAACGTGCACATTGACGGTCTCAGAAATTGTTTCTACTTTCTCATCATCTCCTACGGCGAGGATTAATCTGATCTCATAGTCTCCTGGTTTGGCCTGTTCAGATGTATTCAACTTAAATCTCATAGGTGGCGAAGGAACAACCTGCTCCTCAGACTCTCCGTCTTCTGGAACAAACGCCAAGTCCTCCGAGATCTCATCAGAACTGTTCCGAGGGAGTGGTAGTACTTTCTCCGAGAGAGTTCTAGGATAGTATTTATCAAATATCTGGTCCATGCTAATATCCGGGTTAGCTCTCATATTGGCACCCCATTCTACATCGTCTGCGAACAGGATTCGAGGAATACCCATTGTTATTCCATAACGCGAGAGGGGCATATGTCGAATATGAGAGTCTGAATCGTCAATTTCACTACCTATTGAAAGATGCTCGATGCGATTCTCGTTCCAATCTACAGATCCATCTACACTCAATGAAACTTTTCCCACCCATTGACTGTCGGGTAAGATAGCGGGGTTAGAGAGCATCGTGAGCTTGTTCTTCGGGGGAGAACCATATCCAGAAATATACAGGTCGAATAATACTTCATCTCCGGGATCAATTGCGGTATGATGATTTATGGTGACTAGCTCGTAATCAAAATCTGTCTGTGTATGAGCTTGGGCTTGAATCACCTTTTGCTGCTCTGTGTGGTCAACCATGCTCCATAGTCTGTTATAGAAGAAATATAATTCAACTGCTTTACACAGAGGGAACATCAGCACTCAATTCAGGTCGTGTTTTATTAGATACCAGTATTATTATCATAAATAGATGCAGATACTGCAGGGCGTAATGCTTAACGGCAATGAAACACAGGTAACTAGTAGGTGGTGAGAATGAATGTTCAACTTGATATTCAATGCCGTTGTGCATGCGAGCATGACGGCCATCATCGTCGCCGTATTCTATAGCCTGTACGAAGAAGGCCTCAGGTGAGAGGTTGCTCTCTCCCGAAAATCACAGACATTATTTGCTGACGTAGTGACGCCACGCAGCCGTAGGATCACTCCAGAGCTGTCGCGGGACATTTTCCATCCATTCACACGGGAGCTCTTCGCCAACCGCGTGGTTGGCCTCCAAAGCCTCCAGACGGGCTTCCAAGTCGTTGTGAGTCATGTTCCTTCAAGACGCTCTAAGCGCGCTTCAAGCTCTTGTAGGTCCTTACGCTCAACGAGCCAATCGTTCCAATCCTTTACCGTCATCGCGGCTTTGCGATACTCGCCCTCTGAGAGCAGGCCTCGAATTGCCCGTTGGTAGACAGATTCGGTTACGAGATCTCGGTGATTGCCCAAAGACGCCTCAATATGCTCGGCAAGTCGGTCCAAATCCTTGCTGATCTGCTGCTGGCTGACGCCGTAGCGTTCGGCTTGCTCGGTTTGATTGAGCATCGAGGGATGCCCCAGGTCAAGAATCTGCTGAAGCAGCTCGGCTCGACGCTCGACGTAGCTGTATTCCGTTGGATTCTTCGATGGAACGGAAACAGCGGAGTAATCGGGCGTGCTACTACTATCTACAATCGCGGATTCTGGATCAGACGTTTTCATATTGCCACTTCACTTGGTTAGCTGATAGACATGAACGGGACTACGATTACTATAGGTTATGAGCCAGAAGAGCATCAATGCTCGCATCAACCCCCTAAAATCGTCATTTGAGAATTTCGCGCTACAACCCGCTCCTGGGTGTGCTACATCCCGTGTTATCCCATCTGAAGGGCCTAACGCTCGGGTAACTACTCGTCTATGGAAACACGACCCTTAGAATCGGCAGAAATCGTGTAGCCTTGCCATGTAAAGGTGATTTCTGGGCGAGCATCCGAATTCGCATACAGAGCATCCACCGCATCTGGGTCAATCACCGCAAAAAGCGGCGGAGTGATCTCAACGGGATCAACACCTTCTTTCGCTGCTACTTCCCGGATTATCTGGTCAGAAATCGAACGATTAGGCGGTTCAGTCTCTCGTCCCTCAGTATGATTACAACTCATGCTGATCCCCCGAAGTATGCGGTACGTCAACGAGGGTCCATTAATAGCTTCTGATTGCCGTTGAGGGGAATAGAGTGCCAGCAAGTACCCTCACAAGATACCACTTAATTATAGATGAGGGCATAAGCAGATACCCTTGTTCACAGCGTTCACACAAAACCCATCGAGGGCGTCGAGAGTGTACAGTGTGAACAGAAATATCTATTGAGAAGCTAAGAGGAGGGAGTAGAAGGAGTAAAGAGAAAAAGATCAGACTTCTGTTCACAGTGTTCACACACCCTTGTCGAAGCGGGAATTCATACAAGTAGGACGAGAAATAGAGTTAACAGTCGAGCTCGACGCCTTTGTATGCTCTTACGACATCATCACCTACGCGTAGTCGAGTATCGCTGATAAACAGATTATAGTCATGCAGGCGGCGTGTTAACATCGATTGGGACTTCAGCTGAAGGCCTTGCTCTTCGCAGTATCCCATATAAGCTTCATAGACCTCGCTTTTTGGCGTTTTACAGTTAGGGGCCATGGCGATACAGTCCTCACAGAACTGCTGGATGGAATTCCCTTGGGAATGCCATTTTGTCCTAACGGCTTCGGGCCCAGGAGCATCAAAATGCCCTCGTTCCTGAAGCCGGTCGTATCCGACAAGTGCCCAATTGAGGATTCCGGACATCTCAGCGCGACACTTCTCGCGTAGCTGCTTATCTTGATCTTCGGGCGCAATTTGATGTGGGAACGTCAGGAGGATTATACGTCCAAAGAAGGCAGCATCCTTATTCTCGGCATCAGGGAGCGTATTCGCCGAATAGATATGCTTTGCCTTGGGTCGGATATCATATGGATCCTTGTTCTTGCGCTCAACAGTAATGCTATCACCCGACATAATAGCTTTCGCCACCCCCGTATTTTTGACAAGTTCGGCAGAGATGTCGTTGGCAATGTTTGCCCAAGCCCCTTCCAGCCGATACTTATGGAATCGCTGGTTCGCAAGGTTTTGAAAGGGGATACTCCGTGTAGCTTGCTCGCCCAAGAAGTCGCTGACAATGTCAGAGAACGTCGATTTTCCTGTATTAGTCTCGCCAACAAGGAACAGATGTTTGTGATAAGGGATCCCCCAATGCATGAGACAATACCCGACGTATTCCTGCAGTAGGCGCTGATCCTCACTACTTTCTGTTACGTCATTTAAGAACTTCCTGAAGGTTGTACAATCTGCATCAGGGTCGTACTTGTGAGGGATAACGGCCTTGCAGTAGTCCTCTGGCTCTAATGGCCGCAACACTCGGGTATCAAGATCAAGCAGCCCATTTTTGAGAGGAAGCTTACCCTCGGGCGGCGACATCTCGTTGAGATAGTTATTCGCTTTGAAGCGTTCAACCAGTTCGTTCATGACGCCTGTTGCGTAGGATGACTCCATGATTTTCAGGGCAACCTCGCGAAGTACCTGTTTGCCATTATCCCGCCAAACACCGTCTTCGCATACCCACAGGACCTCGTTGTGATAAGCAATATCAACCAAGTGATCTATAACTTGGAAGGCGCAATGCGCTTTCTTAACTTGCGTCTGCTTCTCGCAATTACTAACGAGTTGGAAGTACCGGTCTCGTGCTTCTTTTAGACTGGCAGATTGTGGGCTTTCAGATGCGCCATACGGATACTCCCACCCCTTCTTAGTGGCGAATTTGATGACCGTGCCAATCGTTACAGGATCATCATCTACGCGGTCACTATCGGCGTTTTGGATAATCGCCTTGGCCTGCCCAGGTGAGTTGTTCTGCCATTTTTGTCCCTTCTTCGACCATTCGATGAACAGGTCGGACGCTGTTTGATCATCGAAAAAGTCCGCCAGTGCGAAACCAATGTTCACCCATGTTGTATATTCAACATCGGGATCAATGTACGCCAGAGCATCCCGAATATCTTCCTCGGTCAATGGGTCCTCCCCGAATTCATGCCCCACCATCTCAATTTCTATTTCAGAATCATCTTCAACGGGGTCATGCCCATTAATAGCAATATAGGCATCTCGCAGCCAATCGTCTACCCAGTCACCGTATTCAACGATAGAGTTGCTGACAGGAATGTTCGCTTTTTCGAGGGGTCTTGTATGACCAGTAATGGTGACGAACTTGTTATCGAAGGCCTCAACGCCCTCGTGATCCCGATTTTCGAACATTTCTTCCCCATACCAGACAGGTATTTGGAAGTCATGAATGGGAATATGGGCACCGTCTAGTTTAGCACCTCCTCAGCCGGTGTACGGTGGTCGAGCGTCTGATGCGGTCGCTGCCGATTATAATACGCGACGAAGACAGCGAGCCACTGCTGGGCGCTCGCCTGACTGCCCACCCATGATGCATGAAAGCGGTCGATCCGCATTCTGAGGGTGTGAAACCACTTTTCGATGTGGTTTCGGAAGGTGTAGTCGAGCCGACCGCTGAGATCGAGGCGTGCGAGGGCAGTCAGGTAGCCGTAGCCATCGACCAGAAACACGGTGTCTGAAAAATCGTGTTTCCGGTCGAGCGAGCGCAGAAACGCCGTTGCGGCGTCCGTTCCGCGCTGTTCGAACAGCTCAGCACCTAGAAGGAGTTTTGTCTCGGTGTCGATCGCCGCATACAGCCAGTGGAGCTCACCGTTGAGTCGGACAGCCAGCTCATCGACAGCGACCCGCGACGGCTGCGCCGTCAGCGGGTCCGTCAGGCTGTCGGCCAACCGATGGATCCACTGCCAGACCGCACCATGCGAGCGATCGACGCCGAGGAGCCGTAACACGGCGGTTGTCTCCCTGATCGATAACCCGGCAGCGGTGAGCCGGACGCCGAACGCCCTGACGGGCGTCGGCGTCCGCTCACGCTGCCAACACTCAAGATTCTCCGTCTCGAAACTCTCTCTGAGCAGGTCTGAGAGTGGCATAGACACCTACCTCTTCGACCTGCTCACTCCTTAGCTAGACAGTGCCTCAGTAGGCAACCTGACGTCGAGGAAGAAGACGAAGCCACGATCCGCGCCAAAATCGAAAAACTCGTCGCAGACGGGTTCGACCTAAAGAAAGAACAACTCGAAACAATCCTCAAGGACTTCTCTGACAAGGCGTGCCCGTCGAATCAAGCAGATGAAATCAAGTCTCAGTTCGAGGACGAAGAATGACCAGGCCAGAGTTTATCGACAATCGGGAGGGGAACACCCTTGCCGTGGCCATCAATGAGTATATCGATGACCTGCGCGAGAAGATGGGTCCCGAGCCCAACCTGGACATCGCGACAGGCTACTTCAATCCCCGTGGCTACTTCGCGGTAGCCGACGCCCTTGACCAAGTCGGCGAGGTTCGTCTCCTACTCGGCGCACAGCCAGACCAGAAGGACACTGAGCGCTGGCGCCAGCCGGGCGAGCCGCGTGGCGAGGACTACAACCAGAAGCGCCTCGAGGAATCGCTCAAGACTTTAGATCAGAACCTCGACCATGACCGGGACTTGTTGGGGTTCTCTCGACGAATCAACAGCCGTCTACAGCAACTCGTCGACTTCCTAAGAAGCGACGACGTCAAAGTCAGGCGCTACGAGGAGCAATTCCTACACGGGAAGGCGTATCTCTTCTCGCACGACCAGGGTACTCTGGTCGGTTCCTCCAACTTCACGGGTGCGGGACTGACGTCGAATATGGAATTGAACGTCGGCCAGTACAGCCCTTCTGTGACAGGGCAGGTCAACGAGTGGTTCGAGGACATCTGGGCCGACGCAGAACCCTACGATCTGGCGTCCATCTACGAAGAACGGTTCGAACCGTACGACCCGTACCTCATCTACCTGCGTGTCCTCTACGAACGCTACGGCGACGAACTCGAGGAGGAGGCCGAGGACGACGGCGCGATCAACCTCACCAATTTCCAGCAGGACGGGGTTCGCCGCGCCGAACGGTTTCTCGACGAACACAACGGCGTGATCGTCGCCGACGAGGTCGGCCTCGGGAAGACGTACATCGCCGGGAAGTTGCTTGAGAAGACGGTCAACGAGAACCGCCAGCGAGCGCTGGTGGTGGCGCCAGCCTACCTCCGGGACGGGATGTGGGAGTCGAAGGCCCCGGAGTGGGGTGTCCAGTTCGAGACGCTCTCGTACTCTGAGCTGCGGAACGAACGCCAGCTTGGTGGTGATCGATCGTACTTAGACCTGGAGAAGGAGGAGTACCAACTCGTCATCATCGACGAAGCGCACGCGTTCCGTAACCCCGGGACCCAGCAGGCTGACGCGCTTCGGCAGCTCCTACGTGACGACCCGCCAAAGGACATCGTGATGCTCACCGCGACGCCGGTGAACAATTCACTGTGGGACCTCTACTACCTCCTGTACTACTTCATCAAGAATGACGCAGCGTTCGCCTCAGAAGGAATTCGGTCGCTACGTGACCGGTTCAAACACGCGCAGTCCGAGGACCCGTCGGACCTGAGCCCCGACCTCCTGTTCGACGTCCTCGACGAAACGACTGTTCGACGGACGCGACGATTCATTCGGGATCACTACGAAAACGCGACACTCCCAGACGGCGAAGGTGGGGAAGTCAGGATCACTTTCCCCGAAGCCAAGCCCCGCCGCATCGATTACGACTTCACGGACACCTTCGGCGACACGTTCTTCAACGATGTCGCTGAGGGACTTGCAGCCGGGGATCACGATGAGTCAGAACTCACTCTCGCACGCTATCGCCCCTCATATTACCTTGAGGGTGAGGAAGACGCATCAGAACTCTCGCTCGTCGGGCTCCTCAGGACTGGCCTGCTGAAGCGCTTCGAGTCCTCAAGCAAAGCGTTTGCCAACACCCTGGAACGAATGATCGGCCAGAACCGCGCTGCGCTGGACCTCCTCGACAACGGGATGTTCCCTCAACCCGACGCCATCGATGAATGGGTTGAGGCCGATAATGACGAGGCTTTAGACGACGCATTTGAACAGGCTGATGATGACGTCGTATACAACCTCGGCGCGACGGATGCAGAAGTCGAGGGATTCCGCGATGACCTTGAGACTGACTTAGAAATCCTCCAACGGTGGCATGAGCGCGTTAGTGTAGTCACTCGTGAAGACGATGAGAAACTCGAAACGTTAGGCGAGACCCTCTGTGGGATCGTTGAAGACGCCCAAGAAGATGCTCAGACCAATCCCGACTTGGATGAATCTGAGGCATTCCGACAGAACCGGAAGGTCGTCATCTTCTCATACTACGCCGACACGGTCGACTGGATCTTGGACTACTTGGAAGAGCGCGTCCAGAACGGCGAGACGCTCTCCTGCTACGAGGGGAGAATCGCTGGTGTCACTGGCGACGGCTCAGTACGTGGGATCACGAGAGAAGACGCAGTCCACGGCTTCGCTCCTGATTCGGCAGATGCACCGGCAGGCGTCGAAGACCAGTACGACATTCTGGTTACGACCGACGTGCTTGGCCAGGGAGTCAATCTCCAGCAGGCCCGGAACGTCATCAACTACGACCTGCCTTGGAATCCGATGCGTGTCGTCCAGCGAAACGGTCGGATCGACCGCATCAACTCGCCACATCCCGAGATATTCCCGATGACGTTCTTCCCCGAAGACCGCCTTGACGACCTGCTCGAACTGGAACTTCGGGTTCGTCAGAAGGTGACCCAGGCGGCCCGATCTGTTGGCCTTGACAGTCAGGTCATCCCGGATATGGACACGATGCAGCAGAACTTCTCAGACCGGGTCGAAGACATCGAATCGATTCGAGAGGAGGATGAAGAAGTCTACGAGAAAGGGGGTGGTCGAGCAGCGGCGTACTCGGGGGAAGAGTACCGTCAGGAGCTTCGGGAAGGTCTAGAGGACAGGGAAGACCAGATCACGTCGCTTCCGTGGGCGGCAGGGTCTGGATTTCGCGGTGAGAATCCTGGCTACTTCTTCTGTGCCCGGGTCGGGGAAGAAGCATTTATGCGATTCGTTCCGAACGACGATGAAAGCGAGATAATCGACGACACGCTCACCTGCCTCCAGCGGATCGACTGTGACCGCGATACCGACCGCGAACTCCCGAACGGATTCAAGGAGGGGGTTTACGGTGCGTGGGAGGATGCGAAAGAAGACATCTGGCAGCAGTGGCAGGAACAGACTGACCCGCGTGCTGTTCAACCAGACGTTCCGAAAGCATTCCGCGAAGCGATTGAACACGTGCGAGATTACTGGCCGTCAGACATGATGCAGAATCGGCAGGAGGAGCTAATCGACTCACTAGGGGCGCCTTGGCCACAGCAGTATGTGCGGGAGATGCGAGAAGTGGTTCGAGGTGAGAACTTGGATAGCGAAGAGAAAGCCCGGAAAATCGCTGAGAAGGCCGATGATCTTGGACTACAACCCTATGACGCGCCCGAGCCGCTTCCGCCAATCCGTGAGGAGGAGGTCAAACTGATCTGCTGGATGGCTGTCGCTCCAGAACAAACAGAGGAAGACGAAAGCGGCCCATCCCTGTTCTCCCAGACGACGCTACAGTAATTCAATACACGCAACAATTCGAGATCGGCGATAGGGTGCGGTTAGACATCTCGGATTGATACCCGGACTATCTGAGCGTGGGGCTTCAACGAAGACGACGTCTACCTCGCCGAAGGCTTCTTCAATCGCCTCAATCCGCTTCTCGGGGCGGGTCAGGTGATAGGCCCCACGATGTAGAGACGCATTTGATGGTCACTTACACCTCACTCATATTTTACTGAACTGCTGGGTCGGTCGGTCGTCTTACGTACTTGTCGACGAGGTAGTCTCGAATTTGCTCCTCACGGGCCTCAACAAAGCTCGTATAATTTTCTTTGGTCGGTTTGATCTCCGGGAAGCAATTGATACGGCGGTACTTTTCAACCTCGGCCTCGGTGAGTTCATCGAACCATTCTAGGGGCAGTTTATCACCCTTTGAATTATTGACGTCTTTTTCGAGAAGCTGAAGATTGCCGATGCGGTGGACATCGACGGACTCACCGACGGCAGCCTCGTAGCTGTCTTGTTTGGATTTTGGGTAAATGTGGTCGAGTTCCAAGCGGCCAACGCTCTGTTCGGTGTATGATTCCTCAAGCAGACCAAGAATTGCTGCGACCTGCTTGCTCCGGAAGACGCCCACCGAACTAGTCGATGTGTTGTGTGAATCCAGAATTGCTTTCTCGATGTGCTCGATGGTCATCACCTCGCCCATCCGGTCGAGTAACTCGTCAGTGGGGAAGACTTCGAGACCGTCTTCGTTATTATGAATCCGTGATAGTTCGACGGACATACCCCGGGCCTGTGATCCGGTCAGCGACTGTAATAGTGTGACCTTCGCCAGAAATTCAAAGATAGCTCGCTGATTCGTCTCGGAAACTTCAGCGTCCGTGTTTTCGTAGTAGAATTTTGCGAAGAGGGCGACTGTGAGCATACTCGGTAGAGTTGATGCCGAGAAGCCGAGCGTTTCGACCGTCTCGAAGGCGTTATCAACCGCTTTCTCGAACCTCCCGTGGGGGTTTCCAAGGTCGCCTTTAGCATACCACAGCCGCCGAAGTTCTTCGATTTCATCGGCTTTCTCGAACGACTCGACCGTGTTCTGGAGAAGATCCTTGTTGATGAGATAGACTAGACATCGAGTAATGAATTCAATATCGATGGCGTCTTCAAAGTCTGGATAACGTTCTGTGAGTCGCTCGACGAAGTCAGCAGTTCGCTCTCGGGGGAGGAAATCGCCATCGTCAGCGTACGGAGCGTGCGACATCAATAGTGACTGGACGTACTGGTAGGGTTTTGGGCGGGAGCCGTTCAGATTGATTCGCTTGAAGATTTCGTGGACGTCATCCGAGGCGTAGGTGTCCTGGGTATTCGGCAATTCGTACTCTAAGACGCTTCGCTGGAAGTCAGTAGAGACATGTGTGACAATTTGTTGGAGCATGTTTCGTTGATTGGCTGTCGCGTCAATAGCGGTGTCCTTGAGGAGTTGGTTCACTTTCGCTGATACTTCGGCATCTTCGAGTGGCACGCGATCCTCGTCAAGGAATTCGCACAGAGGGATCCACAGCCGGTGGGTGCCATTAGTAATGGTGTAGGTGTCTGCCTGAGTACCGTTCAGTTCTCCAGTGGGTCGGAATTCAAACTCGTAGTTGCCAGCCAGGTTGAGACCCTCTGCCTCTGGATAGGAGGGACTGCCAAAGAGGTTCAGACACAATTCTTGTTCCTCCCAGTGGCGTAGCCGGTCTTTCTCGCCCCCGCGGCCCCCCGTGTACGCTGCGATGGAGCCACAGAGTCCGAGATAAGCAGAATTCACGCGCTGTTGTCCATCGATGACAAGATAGTCACAGCCGTTGTTGTCCTCGATACGGGTGTTGGTCCGTTCGAAACCCCGGTCGCGGAGTTCGTCGGGAAACCTGCCGGTCCCGCTCAGGTGCTGCTTAATGAACTGATAGGTGGTGTATTCGTTTGTATCGCGGACTTCCCAGAGAGTCACTTGGCCAACGGGGTAGTCCCGCATGAACGAATCGAAGAGAGCAGTGATCTGATTTTCTGTCCAAATAAATTCGCGTTGTAGGCCCGGGAGCATGACTCGGCCATTGACGCGGGAAACATAATCCGACAGTGTATTCAGCATCTCTAAGGAATCTTATTTAGCACAGTCAAATAAGAATGGTGCGTCAAGCTCTCATCGCGAACGACGTCAACACACTGGAAGTCTACTACCATGTACTTCAGTAGGGCAAATGGGTAGATTGCTCCACTACTCGCATCACGAAGCGTCATTCCCGCTTCCGAAAGCGTCCGACGAGAGTTGACTGTATCGTCAACCAGCAGGACCGGTTCTTGGCAAACTGGCAGAATATATTGAGCAGACCACCCGATCTCGGAGGCTAAGCCAGGCTCATCCAATCTTCAACACCGCCTGAACGATAACCGAAAATATGGGAACGCAGGTGGGCGAACAACTCTCGACCCTCGACCAAGGTGACCTTGTCACTGTAACAGCAGCGGAGACCCGCTACCGTGGTGAAGTCGTTAGGATCAATCGCTAGCAGTGCGACCTCGTTACAGGCTTCATGGAAGACAGCTACATCAGCGTCCAGCTACGCGTCGACAACGAATCGGTCAGTCGCCACAATCTTGCGACCGAGTATCTGCTGGTGAGCGCTACTGAGGAGGCACCACGGTCCTGGATTCAGGCCCCGGTGTCGATATTCGACCCTGCAGAATTTAAGTGTCTCGTAGGATACCCAGAATCCAATCCGTTGTATCGGCATAGAACGGAGCAGATACCTTGCTGTTACTAATCTATACTTCGACAGTCAACATCTCACTACAGAAAATACTAGAATATACTCCGTTGCGATCCCGTGATATTATATTAGCCCATATAATTCTCTTACATCATCACGGGATTGGTAGCCCACCTCATCAAAAAGCGAAAAATAATCATCCGGGTCGATTTTTCCAGTTTCTGCTGCAAGGACAAAGGTCGCAAAGGCTGCTGAGGGTAGCAACAGAACATCCTGTGTTTCCGCATCAGATCTTGCATGATCTCCGAAATCGGGAGCTCCGATCGTTACTTTACGGTTTATTGACGTCTTTCGGACGATATCTGTTGCCTCATTAGCACCCACGACATCATTTTCAAGATCCTGTTTCGACTTGCATTCAACAGCGATCTCAATGGGGGCCTCATTTTCCTCAATATAGCTACCCTGTTCATCCTTGATCCGAATCTTCGCTTCGACAAATCGCTGATGCCCCGATTCATCAGTACGTTCAACGTATAAGTCATCGACTGCCTCAAGCCGTTCAAGACAATACTCTTCAAATTCAGATTCAGAACTAGATAGCAATTCTTTGTAGGCTTGCCGGTCTATACCCGCATCTCGGGCGTCGAGGAGCAAGTGGTTCTTTTCTTTTTCAGCGCCCTCGCAGTACGCATTAATTGCTCGACGAGTGAATGTATAAGCGTCACTACTTTTCATATTTCCGAACAGGCGGAAAATGGAATCCTCAACGATTTCTTGCGGATGCTGAATACCAAGTCTGCTCTGGAAATCGAGAATTTGATCTCGGTCAGTTACCACTCGGCTTTTCACGAACCCAATCCCCTCTTCATCAACACCATATCGCGTCTGGTAGTATAGATCAGAGAGGAGGTCACCGAACTCTTCATGGAGATCACTATCCGAGTTGCTGAGGATCTGTTCGATATCTTTGACCACCCGGGCTGCAGTCGGCGCTAATCGCTCCCGCACATCGCTTTCAGTCCTGCTATCTACAATTTGATATTTATTGATTGCAGTAGAAACTTCCTCACCAGATGCCCACGCAGTAAGGACTTCACCAGTTGCTAGTCCATTATTTAGAACAGTGTCATCTGGCGCGTCCCATGGCAATTGGTTCCGGATTTCTTCCAGACTAATCTTAGGAGGATTCGACCACCGATACAACCGGCACATTTCAAATTCAGAGGTCATCGCAAGTCCTGCGAAAAATGCTGTGAGGTCAAATTCATCTGAAGATCCGAGAGTTCTGAGATATGCAACGGCTGCAGCCACAGTATTTGGAGAAATGAGACGCTTGGAGGTCGAGGTTCCGAGGGAAGTAAGCCGAAATTGTTCAGCACTTGCTGTGCTCCCAATCTCCTCGACCATGCCGATTTTAGCTAACGACTCAACAGCAGATTCTAGGTCGTTGATGGCTTCAACTTGATCAAATTCGTGATATCCATAGAACGAATCCGAAAGGAAGTTACAGATTCCTTCTGGACTCTCACACTCTCGAATTAAATCGAGGAGAATATTTGGATCAGTCGGGTCGATCTCTGACTTAATGTCTTCAGGCGTCTCATCTACGTATCGGTTTTTTAGTCCATCCTTTTCGAAGAAATTCTGGGCGAAAAGTACAGATTCACCCTTTTCTGTATAACCAGGTCTCCCCGCTCTGCCAGCAAGGTTTTTGTACTCCCCAACAGTTAGATCTCGTCCGTATTCTCCCGACCCACCAACTCGGGGCTTATCAATGAATACACGATCGACTGGGAGGTTGATTCCAGCAGCGAGACTACTGGTTGCTACAAGTACGCGAGCAGCACCTTGCTCAAATCCATCTTCAACAATGTTCTTCAGAGTTTGAGATAATCCCGCATGATGAAACACAACACCGTACTTTGCACATTTAACAAGACTTTCTACAGCCTCTCCAGAGGCAGTTGCTTCCTCTTTAATTCTACCGCTGAGAGTATCGGAGGCGACTTCATCGATGTTGACCCCCTCTGTAGACCAATCATTGCTAATATGGTCAGCAAGCGATTTGGAAATTTCCTCTGTTCTGTCACGTTTCGGGGCAAAAACCATTGCTCGTCGCTCTCTCCCATCTTCCGTTGGCTCAGTAGACGAGAGATAGTGCACAATAGCGTTCTTTTTCGGGTCCTCGAATCTTCGTGGAAATTCGTTGGTTAGAATTGATTCACCATCTTCGAAAAATTCTATTTCGGCACTGCCATCATCCTCCATGTAGATTCCTTCATATAATGGGATCATGCGCCAGTCTCCGGAGTCACTGTGACTCCCCCCGATCCAATCAGCAAGATCACTACAATTCGGGGCTGTAGCACTCAGACCAACGATCTGAGTCGAAGGATGATTTCGTAGCATCTTCGTCAGGACGACTTCAAGACGAGGACCCCGTGTGTCGTCACCTAAAGTATGGAACTCGTCGAAGACAGCGCAAGATACCTCTGCAAGATATTCAGGATGGTTTCGGAGATAGAAATCGAACTTTTCGAATGTCATAACCACTATATCGGCGTCGAAAATCTCACTAGGATCATATTCCTCAGCGCCTGATGCGCTTTGAATATCTAGGTTGAATGTATCACCGATTGTTTTATTAAATTCTTTCCTTTTTTCCTCAACGAGTGGACGATAGGGAACGAGGAATAGGCTACACCCATTGGGATGTGTCCTAAAATTATTCACGATCGTGATTTCTGCTGCAAGAGTTTTACCCGTGCCTGGTTTCGCGGTCATAAGGAAGTTTTCGCCCTCAAGAAGACCCTCATTGATCGCATCTACCTGTGGCTTCCATAGTTCCGTGATTCCACGATCTTCACGGAGGTGTGTTACGTAACGTGATGGAAGTGCATAGTCCTCAGCTAACCATTCCACGTCATTAGAATCCGGCATAAAAACGTCATTTGATATACACTGTGATATACCTTTTTAGTCTTCTTAGCTACATCAGTAGTAATACTATTAGTAGATCCATTGCTCAACTTCTGTGAAAAGGTAGTTAGTTCGTTATATTGGTAGACAACTGAGTGTCGAATCTAAGGACACGTTCTTCCAATAGATCTTGATCATACTCTGTTGAGATTCCCATAGCCCCACACGTGACAGAGACAGCTAGCAGAGGAAGAAGTACATCCAGGCAGGGATGTGTATGATACCATCTTCGTTATCAAGCACATCAGAATTATTGACACAGATGCCGAACTCGGCGTTGCGTTCCTCTAGGAATCGCTTCAGCCCCCGCAACGACTGCGATGTAGAGTCGCCATTCTTCACTTCGATCGGAATGAGATACTCGTTTCCGTCGAGAACAAAGTCGACTTCGCCGCCAGAATCGTAATAGGAAATGTCCGCATTCTGTGCATTCGAGAGGTAGAATTGTAGTCGTCGAGTGTGATCGCAGACCGCCGTCTCGAAAATCGGCCCCATCGCTTCCGGGTTCTCTAACGTTGATTCAGCGAGAGTCCCGTTTAGCGCGTTATAGACTCCAACATCCTGCAGATAGATTTTTGGCAGGCCGCCAGAAGAGTACTCTGAACCACTGTACTTCGGACAGCGATTGATCAGATAGAACTCGTCTAAGTGCTCCAGATATGCGTCAACCGTTTGTCGGCTCAGATCTGCCGCCTCAGCAATACTTGACTTGCTCACTTTCGATCCCGTGGAGGCGGCCAGCAGAGAGAGAACCCGTAGCACTTTCTCTGGTGTTTCGACCTGAAACACGTTTGCAAGATCGCCAGTAACTGTGTTCCGTAGGTCGGTATCCAGAACGGGGTACGAGTTGGGAACACTCTCGTTGAGAACACTAGGGTAGCCCCCTTTCAGGAGGTACTCGTCTTTTAATCGCAGCAACTGCGGCTTCTTATTCTCATAGACACCGAAGAATCGTGAGAGTGCACCACGGAGGGGCGCTGAGTCACCTTCTTTTACGCTCTCTTCGAGCTTAGAGCGCAGTTCAGTGGACTCGTCGTAAACCGTCTCCTCGTCGATAACGGATTCGTATCGGACATATTCGATGAATTTCATCGGCATCATAACCCGTTCGTCCATCCGGCCGATGAGCGTATCACCCGCATCACTCTTGATTAGGGTACTGATAGAACCAGTGGCGACGAACTGGAGATTCGAGTATGTATCAGTGTAATACTTCAGTGTATCTGCCCAGTTCGGTGTCTTTTGTACTTCGTCGATGAAAATGTAGACCGTCCCATCTACGTCCCGGAAGTCCTTTTGAAGGATATTGGTTTTGAACGTCTCGATGGCTTCTTCGATTACCCCTTCTGGATTCGAGAGGATCGCACTGTTTTCTATTGTGAGGTACAGAATTCGATCACTAGGAATGTGGTCTTCGGTGAGTAGCGACTCGATCAATTGGCCACAGAGCGTTGTTTTCCCTACTTGCCGAGGGCCACGGATTGTCATTATCGGCCGCGAAGAGGTCATCAATCGCTCTCTGATCTTGTAGAAGTCGCGTCGATGATGTTCCGCCTTTTTCAACGATTCCTGAACCTCTTCGCCCCCCCACCATAGATTCATCCGATTCAGCAGGGCCAGTAGATTCGCTTCGTCCATACCCCTTCGTGAGACTGGAACAGCATAATGTTGTTGACTGCAGTCAACAATATCAGTCAATAGTTGGGTTCTAGAGTACACAATATCGTTCCAAAGGTGGAAACCTCATTGGGTAATACTCGAAACACCTACTTTCGAGAGATGGATTGTTGAAACCTACCTTTCAACAGCGAGAGAGTCCCGCCGTTCACGCCGGGGAGGATGTCATTTGCTCTATCACAGTGTAGCCCTATCTACTCTGAACAGATCAATAATTAGCGTCGGAGATACAATTATACGTCTTGAGTAGGTAGGATGGGTATGGAAACGGACGAGGAAACAACAGAAACACCTGGAGATGAGGCCTGGAAAGAACACACCAGCAGCTTCGACAGAGTCCAGAGTGTTGCACTCACAGTAGCTGAGCCCCGTCCTGCATCGTGGATCGCGGATGAGGCGCTCGTCGCGGAGAACACCGCACGGCGTCACCTCCAGCGGCTCGTAGAATTGAACGTGTTGACAGCAGACGCCGAAGGGGGAGCAACGACGTACTTCCCTGACCCAGTGTACGTGCGTACTCGAGAGGTTCGAGCACTCCTCGAGGAACACGATCAGGATAGCCTCGCAGCACTCGCCACGGAACTGAAATCGGACATCGAGAATTGGCAGGCTGAATTCGATGCCAGTAGCCCCGAGCAGGTCCGGAGACAGACGGCTGAAGACTCATTCTCAGCCGAAGACTCCCGAGAGCGACGACACGTTGCAAGTGATTGGGAGCACACTCGCTACCGCTTGTCGCTCATCGAAGACGCGTTAGAACGGTACGGCGAGTTCACGAATCGCCCTGCACCAGCATGAGAACTCGGGCGAACGAGAGGCAACCACCATTCATCACGGACGGTGGCCGCGATTCGTCTCGGGATCTCGGTCAAGAACGCCACCGAATCCTCCGGGAGTTACGACAGCAATTAACGCGACATCCTGCGATCGAAGAAGTACAGGGCATCCCTGATGGGAAGTTGCGGGAACTTCGTGCGGACATCAATCCATCGGCGTTCGGACGCGACGCTGAGCGTGCAACGCTCAGGGTTGCTTGGTGGCCAGCTCCGGAGGATTCAGAGTTCACCGTTCATTACAGCGAGAGCACCGGATACGACTGTGGATTCCATCGCGAGCCAAATCCTCACGTCGACGGAAAAGCTCACTTCCAAGAGCGGAGTGGTCCTGGCGACGACTACGAGTACGAGTCAGTTTCTTTCTCAGTAGAGACGCCCTCTCGGCTTCTGTGGACGATTCTCGATCAACTAGTTGATCGATTACAGTGATGGTCTCGTTCGGAGTTGGGAGTCCCTCCGTGAATACTGCCTATCGGTAGTCAGAGCAGTCTTCAAGTTTGGCAGCTATCGTGTTATAGAACGCTGTAACCGTCTTAACCTATTCTACTGGACGCTTCCAAAAATAGAGGAACTGATCCTCGCTACTGCCGATCTGGGAAGTGGACCTCACTTTGTCGAGTCAGCGCTAACGAGACACGTCCTTCGTACCAACTCTTGGCTGCATCGCGAATCCGGACGCGCTCTCCCTCAGACATCCATGCCTGTTCGCTAGCTTTCCATACCGTGAATTTACAGACACCAGAATCATCCTCAAGTAGCCCAACCTGTGCAATGGCTGAATGAGACGGCTCCCAGAGGACCTTCACCCGTCCTTCAATACTCACCTCCCCTCGGTCAACCTCCTCGACCGACGAGATCGGAATCACCGTCCCGGCCGCCTGCTCTAGCTCCTCGAACACGCCTACGACCGCACCCAGAACCCCACAGCCATCGACGACGCGCTCGGCCAACCGCCGACTGATCGCCGCTCTCGTCCACCCCTCGAGTTTCGCCTCCAATCGCCTCGCCTGTTCGTTCACCATCGCCAACTCCTCCGTGCTCAGTCGCTCTCTGGGATCGGGTGCTTCCGGATCACACCGGGGATCTACGCTCGCTGCGCGCTGCTCGAACGATCGACGTCGCTGCTCGCTCCCTTCACCCGCCACAATGCGCGCCTGCTCTTCCCGCCTCGATTGTTGCCCCCGATCCCACCGTTCGTGCGTCCGCTCGATCTCCCACTCTCTCGCTTCCAGTCGCTCCTGGGCTGCCAGCGTCTGCCCGAACAGCCGCTCTTCGATCTCCTGATCATCCGCGTAATCGACCGTCGCCTGAATATCCTGCTCGACGTTCGCTCGCAGCTCAACCTGCTCTTCGACGACCCACTCGGCCGCCTCTTCGTCCGCCCACTCATCCACCGTCGTCTGGTACTCGTCCGTCTGTTCGGCAACCGAAGCTTCATCTACCGTAGTGTAGTTAGTACTCATTGGTGTCCTAACACCGAAGGCGCCCACACAGCGTCTTTTCCCAACACTACAACTCACCAGTCGTAGCTCTCATCGTCGACGACACATGCGCGCGCTGCTCGCGCCTTCGCGAGCGCCCCTTGGGCGCGAGCAGCGCGCGCTATCGAGACCACTCAGCCAGAACCGCGCGCCAGCGGCGCCC
>JGI12480J12845_1000178_pt1 | contig 20396 bp, 12 predicted proteins | sample A23M3SouthBayCA_2_FD_12845 | JGI IMG/M metagenome (IMG submission 12845) | reverse complement strand
GTACTGGGCTGGCGGCCGAGCAACCGGTCTGCCAACCCGCCGAGCCACCTGTAGGCGACGTTGACGTAGAGGCCGACGAGGAAGGGGACGCCGGTGACCAACTGGGACTCCGCTACGTTCGCCGACCCGACCGCGATGCTCCCGAACTGGAAGACGCCGGCGGCGAGCAGCCAGGCGGCGGGAATCCGCATCCCCATCTCGGCGAGGTTCTCGATGTCGCTCCACTCGTCGTAGTCGTCGAGTGCGGTCATCAGGCGCGTGAACACGTACCCGAGCGCGCCCAGCGTCGCGTACAGGAAGACGGCCAGCGGGATGCCGATGCCGTCCGTCTCCGTCCCGACCGAGGTGGTCAGGACGTCGCTGCCGAACAGTCCGGCGGTCATCGCGACGCCGACGACGGTCAGGACCACGAACACGAGGATGACGAGCCAGTTCCCGACCGACCAGTTCCCCTCCGCGAGCAGCCCAACGCTCTCGCTCGGCGTTGTCGGATCAGTCTCTCCCATACCTGATGTTGTTCTTTTGATACGATAAAGATGCGCGTCCGTTCACGGTCTCGGCGCGGCGAACGTCTCGCCTACCCCTGATGAGCATGTCGGTAGGGTTGGCGGGTTCGAACACGGACGCACACCGTGAGTGATCTCTAACCGGACCACGGCCGGTCCCACGGACCGCCGCGTCGGCCGAACCACGCGGCTCAAGTCCGTGCGGCCCCAGTGTGTGAGCAATGAGCGACTCCGGTGGTCCCCTCTCTATCGACCGTCCAGACGTCGACCGCGAATTCCGCGTCGACGCCCCGTTCGAGCCGGCCGGCGACCAGCCCGAGGCCATCGAGCAACTGGCCGAGGGGTTCCGACAGGGCATGGACCGACAGACGCTGCTCGGCGTGACCGGCTCCGGGAAGACCAACACCGTCTCGTGGGTCGTCGAGGAGATTCAGAAACCGACGCTGGTCATCGCCCACAACAAGACGCTCGCGGCCCAGCTCTACGAGGAATTCCGCAACCTGTTCCCGGACAACGCCGTCGAGTACTTCGTCTCCTACTACGACTACTACCAGCCCGAGGCCTACGTCGAGCAGACGGACACGTTCATCGACAAGGACGCTTCCATCAACGACGAGATCGACCGCCTGCGCCACTCGGCGACGCGCTCGCTGCTCACCCGCCGCCGTATCGGCGGCTGCCCCGTCGGCGACTGACCCGTCGGTGGCTGCTGATCCGGGTTCGGGGGTTGTTGGCCGGGCTGGCCCTGTGAGGCTCCGGGCGGCGGGAGCTCTGGCTGGACGCTTTCGGGGAGGATGTACCACAGCCGGTCGTGAGGCACGTATCCCGTCTGCTCGGGTTCGTTGTCGTACCGTTCCTTCTCCTGGGCGAGGTTCTGGCCGTAGAGGGCGACGCCGTACTCCGTGAGTTCGAATCCCTTGCAGGTGAACGTCGTCCCGTCGGTGCAGATGACTTTCATTGGCGACTATCGTGTCATTCGAATGGACGCTGTAAAAGAACTGGTCTCGCTCGATCGGTCGGCTGCTGTCCCGTTCCGGCGACCTCGACGAGGACTTTTCCGCCGCGCCGCCGCTCGGCAGAACCGCTTCGTCGGATTCTGACGGTCTTTCTACCGCTTACAGCCCTCGACAGTGCCAAATGCTATCAATAACCACAAATGATCCTCCTATATAGTGCCCATCTGGAGCTCGACCAGCCACATTTGATATAGCGCCACACAATATATGAATGGTTAATCGTTATAATAGGGGGCTGGGTCGAAAGAACGCTTCTCTCCTACGATTTCCGGAGATACGCTGGCGAGAACGGCCGATTTCGGGCCACCCGGAGAACGCATTTCTCAAGTTCGTCGAGCACTAGCTGATCCCAATGAGTAACTCCGGCAGCCCGCTGTCCGTCGACCGGCCCGACGTCGACCGCCCGTTCCGGGTCGACGCGCCGTTCGACCCGGCGGGCGACCAGCCCGACGCCATCGAGCAACTGGCGAACGGCTACAAACAGGGCATGGACAAGCAGACGCTCCTCGGCGTGACCGGGTCGGGCAAGACCAACACCGTTTCGTGGGTGATCGAGGAGATCCAGCAGCCCACCCTCGTTATCGCCCACAACAAGACGCTGGCGGCCCAGCTCTACGAGGAGTTCCGGAACCTCTTCCCGGACAACGCCGTCGAGTACTTCGTCTCCTACTACGACTACTACCAGCCCGAGGCCTACGTCGAGCAGACGGACACCTACATCGACAAGGACGCCTCGATCAACGACGAGATCGACCGACTGCGCCACTCCGCCACTCGATCCCTGCTCACTCGCGACGACGTCATCGTCATCGCCAGCGTCTCGGCCATCTACGGGCTGGGTGACCCGCGCAACTACATCGACATGAGCCTCAGGCTCGAACAGGGCGAGGCGATCGACCGCGACGAACTCCTGAAACAGCTCGTGGATCTGAACTACGAGCGCAACGACGTCGACTTCACGCAGGGTACCTTCCGCGTGCGCGGGGACACCGTCGAGATCTACCCGATGTACGGCCGCTTCGCGATTCGCGTGGAGTTCTGGGGCGACGAGATCGACCGCATGCTCAAGGTCGACCCCATGCAGGGTGACGTCAAGAGCACGGAACCGGCCGTCCTCGTCCACCCGGCGGAGCACTACTCCATCCCCGAGAACACCCTCCAGCAGGCCATCCGGGAGATCGAGAAACTGAAAGAGGAACGCGTGGCCTACTTCGAACGCCAGGGCGACCTGGTCGCCGCCCAGCGGATCGAGGAACGCACCACGTTCGACCTGGAGATGATGAAGGAGACGGGCTACTGTTCCGGGATCGAGAACTACTCCGTCCACCTCTCGGACCGTGATTCCGGCGACGCGCCCTACACGCTGATGGACTACTTCCCCGACGACTTCCTCACCGTCGTCGACGAGTCTCACCAGACGATCCCCCAGATCAAGGGCCAGTACGCCGGGGACAAATCTCGCAAGGACAGCCTCGTCGAGAACGGGTTCCGACTCCCAACCGCCTACGACAACCGCCCGCTCACCTTCGAGGAGTTCCAGGAGAAGGCCAGCCAGACGCTGTTCGTCTCCGCGACGCCCGCCGACTACGAGCGCGAAGAGAGCGACCAGATCGTCGAGCAGATCGTTCGCCCCACTCACCTCGTCGACCCGAAAGTCGAAGTCGCCGAGGCCACCGGCCAGGTCGACGACCTCATGGAGCGGATCAACGGGATGCCCGACGACGAACGGGTTCTCGTCACCACGCTCACCAAGCGCATGGCCGAGGACCTCACCGAGTTTCTCGAGGAGTCGGGCGTCGACGTCGCGTACATGCACGACGAGACCGATACCCTCGAACGTCACGAGCTCATCCGCTCACTCCGCCTGGGCGAGATCCAGGTCCTCGTCGGGATCAACCTCCTCCGCGAGGGGCTCGACATCCCCGAGGTCTCCCTGGTGGCCATCCTCGACGCCGACCAGGAAGGGTTCCTCCGTAGCGAGACCACCCTCGTCCAGACGATGGGCCGTGCTGCCCGGAACGTCAACGGCAAAGTGGTACTGTACGCCGACGAGCGCTCCAGCGCCATGGAGGCCGCCATCGACGAGACCCAGCGCCGCCGCCGGATCCAGCAGGAGTACAACGAGGAACACGGCTACGAAGCCACGACTATCGAGAAGGAGATCGGCGAGACGTCCCTTCCCGGTTCCAAGACCGACACCTCCGACGTCGCCGGATCCAGCGCCAGCGACGCCGACGAGGCCGCCCGGCAGATCGAGCAGTTAGAGGAACGTATGCAGGAGGCCGCCGGCAACCTGGAGTTCGAACTCGCCGCCGACATCCGCGACCGCATCCGGGAGCTCCGACAGGAGTACGACCTCCACGGCGGCGACGACGAAGAGGGCGTCCCGGCACCGACAGACGAGTTCTGAGCGAATTTCGGTCACGGCTCTTGTTTTTCGTTCATTGTGAGCGGATAGCGTCTGTGTAGTCCGATAGTATCCAATGTGGTGGCCACGCGAAATGGGTTTTGATATAGCGAAATAGAATATATGCCGCGTTTACGGCTGAACATCCTCAAATCGAGTGAACACGACTTCTGTGCTCTGTTACTTCAAAATTCTCGGGTCAGAGCGCGGGAAATATGTCGGTCGCTAACCGGAGCTCCCTATCGAAGCTACATCGGCGCACTGTGTTGACGGCCTCTTCTCAATTCGTTCGTCGATGGCGTTCGAGGCTGGGGGACGCGCTCTGCGCCACGATGGGTGGGGATGTGTAGTGAGCGGGCGATTCTCGGTCGTGCCAGTGAAACGAATACCGACAGCAAGACCCAGAAAGCCCTCGCGGCGCTCGACCACTCCGGGGCTCGCTGCGCTCCGGTGGGTGCTTGTTCCGGAAGACTCGCTTCGCTCGTCTTCCGACGTTCGCCTCGTTTCACTCGGCTCACCTTCGCCCGGGAGGGTTCGACCGCCGCTCGCCCTTTCAGTCCTCCAGGCGCCGCAGCCCTGCCCTTCCCCTAGTCGCGCGACCCTCACGTTCGTTCGGGCACGCGCTCCCGGCCGACCGCCCGGCGGTTGCGGAAGGAAGCGTGATTCGGCGCGGACGCGCCGAATCCGGGGAGGTGTGGTGGCTATATCCGCGAGCGCGTGCCGGAGGCAGCGCGAGCGAAGCTGAGCCTGGAGGACTGAAAGGGCGAGGCGGGCTCGACGAAGCACGGCGAAGTAAGCACCGGCCGGAGGGAGGCGCGTGGTTCGAGAGAGCTTCGCTCTCTCGTCATCACGAAAATCTCCGATTTTCGGACGACAGCGAGCCGCGCGAGGCGAGCGCGCCGAGGGCTTTCGACGTGTTTGCGTCTAGGAGTAGAGCTAGAAGCCCGACACCCACTGATCGCTCAGTCTTTCACCTGTACTGACCGGATGTTTCGGACTTCGAACCCGGGACTAAACCGTTCACCTGCCGTTCGATCCCGCTCACGTCGAAGTAGGGTCGTCACGTGTGGCTCGCACAGGATCTCGAGGCAAGCGTTGGTTGGGATGGGCGTGACGGTCGAAATCGACGTCTTGGTGGCTTTTGGTCCCTGTTCCGGCGGAATACCACCTTCTGTTCAGCATTACTGCATCCCGGTTACATACTGTATTTCGCTATACAAAATCGACTCGGCCCAGTCCCAGCGAGACACGAGATCAGCGAATGCTGTGTGTCTCGGCGTTGTTTTCTGGCAATGCGGCCAGCATAGCGGCGTTCCACCAGCGCTCGAGGAAAATTACCATCGGCGAACCCCGTCCTATCCGTCTGAACTGCCACATTCCGCCGACGAGGCTGCGACTCTTCGATCTCCGATTCAGATATCGAATATTCCGTCCTGGTTGAACTGGGGTTTCTGAACCATCCCTTGCGACTCGCCATGAGCGTTGCTCATTTCGATCTTCCAGCCGTTCTATTTTATAGTTTAGTAACATATTTTAGCATTAATCCGTCAGGGAACATGTATGCTCAGACGAAACTTCCTGCAGCGCGTGACTGCTGGATCGGCGATCCTGGCCGGTGTCGGGCCTGCCAGCGCACGAACGCGTGGCCGCGAGGACAGCACTTTCGCCCTCGAACCGATCGGAACCCGATCCGCGAACGTCCGCAACGAAGTCAGCGCAACGTACCGCGATGGCGAACTCGTCCTGGTCGGTTCCCTGGCGGGGCCGGACGGGTGTGTCGACGCGCGCGCGGGAACCGTCGAATTCGAGGAAGACGTCCCGGTCATCACGGTCGAACGCACGAGTAGCGGATCGGTGTGTACGCAGGCACTCACCGCCGTGGAGTATCGCGGTACGCTCTCGGGCCTCGAGACGAGACCGCGCTCGATCGATATCAGGTACGTCGACGCGGAATCCGGCGACCAGTTCTGGCGTGATCGAACGAGGGTCGAGCTCCGCGGTCGAAGTCGGCAGCGGAACCAGCCCCAGGTCGACGATACTTCCTTCTCGGAGGTCGGCACCGAGTCCGGAACGCGGAACACGGCGGTGATGAGTGTCCCAGAGTCAGATGTGGTCGTCGACGGCTGGATCTTCCCCGATGGCACCTGTCACACTCCCGTTCTCGGAGACGTCTCGTTCGACGGACAGAAACTGACTGTCGAGGTGGAAACCGTGCTTCAGGACGGGTCCGAGGTCTGTGTCTCACAGCTCCGAACCTACAACTACGAACTGTCGGTCGAGACGTCGTCGATACCGGATCTCGTCGAAGTCAGACACGACGGCGACACCGTGCTCCTGGACGTTCCGGACCGACGATTCGAGGGGTAGCGGCTCGATTCTTTTTCCCCGGCCATCCGTCAATCCGTCCATCTTTCGCCTCGGTCGGCGGCCTGCCAGCCGGGCGACCGCCTTTCGAAGCCGGTCTCACGATCTACACTCTCGGTTTGCAGGCTTCGTACGTCACGTTCTCACGTGCGATCGGCGGTGCTGACCTGATTTAGTATAGCGGAATGACGTTCATGGCGCCGATCGGGTCCGATTCTATCGCTGCCTCGAAAACTGCTCGCTGGTGCAAAGTACGTTGTGAACGATCTGGAAAAAAGCCGTTCTCCACACAACCATCTCGATTGAGTGCTGTCGGTGTCTCCCGACGAGCTCCTGGTCACTGGGTGGCAGTCGCGACGGCTGACTACGGCGATTCCTGCGTTCAGCGATCAACGGGGCCAGAGGGGTTGCTTTCCGGTGCTTCGCCTGGAGTTCTCGTCTGCGATCCTCCATGGCATGGGTCAAACGGGAATCCGCGACGAGTCCGCTTGATCGTCGCGTCGTATTCGTCCGGCTTGCTCGCTCTGTCAAGCGCCGTATCTTGAGCTGGGTTGGTGCCAGACAGTATCTCCCATAGTAGGGGTGTCGGTGAGGATTTGGGGGCTGGCCTCTCATGCGGTGTCGTCAATCTCGGGCCGATCGGTCGTACTGACGAGTGGGTGGGTGGCGCATGTGGGGTGTCGGGATTCCTCGCGGAACGACACTCGGCCTTCTTCGGTGATGTGGCAGTACTTCGACAGTCCTGTCCCTCACGAGCGCCGAATTTGCATGCTTTAGGGGCCTGCTGCGCGCATTATTAGGGTATTTCTGATTTGGCGGATTGATCGGTAATGAATCTTATTTCGCTATACTAAATTGGTGCGCCGCGTGATCTCCGGGCCACAGATTCGCCATCGAATCATCGGTAATTCTTCCTGATCGAAACCGCCGCCAAACGGGGCTGAAACGACCATCACTGGATGTTTTTGGCAAGCCTAAAATACCTCCTTTCCGAACGTCTTGTCATGAGCAAATCCGGCGGATCGTACGGCCTCGACGACGTTAGCGTGGTGATGGGGGCCTACAACGAGCGCGAGGCTATCGGGCCGGTACTGGACGAAATCGACGACGCCACCGACGGCGGGGCCGAGGTCGTCGTCGTCGACAGTTCCACCGACGGAACGGCCGACCTGGCCCGGGACCACGGTGCGACGGTCGTCGAACAGCCGCCCCAGGGTTACGGCGTCGCCGTCCGCGAGGCGCTGCTCTCTGCCACGAACCCGGTCCGGGTGACGACGGACTGCGACGGCACCTACCCGCTGGAGCGGATCCCAGACTTCCTGGAACTGATCAACGACGGCTACGACGTGGTTAGCGGGGACCGGCTCTATCACGGCGCGCGGACGATGCCGACGCTCAATCGGTACGGGAACCACGCCTTCGCGGCGCTGGCCAGCGCTCTGATGGCCGAACGCGTCCACGACGTGACGACGGGGATGCGGGCCTACCGGGGGGACCTGATCGAGTCCATCGAGTGGACCGAAAACACCGGACTCTCGGCCGAACTCCTGTTACGACCGGTGATGCGTGGCTACGCGGTCCGCGAGGAGCCCATCGAGTATGACGAGCGACTCGGCGAGACGAAACTAGATCCCTTCTCCGGTGGCGCGGAAATCGCCAAATCCATCGTGACGGTGTGCCTGGAAGAGCGCGACCTGCTGTAATTATCTGACACTGCCGACCGCTCGTTCTCAGCCACTCTCGTTCTGGACCGTCGTCTCGATGCTCTGCGCGGGTACGTCGCCGATGCCGGCGGGCGTACACCGGGTCGGGACCTGACAGCGTTCGCTCGTCGGCGAGAGCGCCTGAACCCGTCCGTCGCCGGTAGCGACGGGGAAATCGCTCCGGTACGTGAACCCGGAGGCGCCGCCGGTGGCGACGAATGCCTCGACAGTCACCTCGTCCATCCGTTCTACCGCGACGGTCGCGTTCGCGGCCGACGGCACGCTCGGGCCCGAGAGCGTCGCCCGGTCTCCGTCGACGGTGACTGTCAGGTCCAGCGTTTCCTCCGTCCCGTTCGCGACGACGTAGGTCGAGCCCGTGTCCGTCGAGAGCCGGAGCGTGACCTCGTCGGTCCCTGTCGGAAGTGTCGTCTTCGTGTTCACCCGGACCGCCTTGCCCTGGACGCGGTCGACCGGTTGCAGTCGGGCGTCGACGCGCTGGCCGTCGGTAGGCGACCACGACCCGGCGTAGACGTAGCGATACAGCGCCCGGTCCGGGTAGGCCGACGCGACGGCGAGTTCGTCGCCGTCCCCGAGCGCGTAGACGGTCTCCCCGTCGAACGACGGGTCGTTCCGGAGTTCCTGGAACGGGTGATTCAGCCACGGGCCGTAGTCGTCGGGGAGGTAGACGACGGCGTTCGAAGGGGCGCCGTCGGCGAACGGTTCGTACCCCGCCGCGAGTTCGGCGCTCGCGTCGGCGTTCCGTTCGAGCGGGTCGGCTGCCACGTCGACGGCGACGGCGCCGACGGCGACGCCACTCAGCAAGAGCACTGCGGCCGAAACCCGGCGGGCCCGGGCGGCCGGAAGGTAGCCGTCGAGCGCCGTCCGGAGGCGGCTGGCGCCGGTGAGCGCGCCGTGGGCCGCGAAGATAGCGGTCGGAACCACCAGGTCGAAGTGGTAGTACGGGCCCAGGTAGTGGATCAGGCCGTCGCCTCGTACCGCCAGGTTCCCGAGGACGTTGAAGTTCCCCCAGAAGGCGAGGTTGCCGAGCGGAATCGTGAGGAAGAGCCCGGCGAGGAGCGCACGGCGGGTCGTGGCCGGCGAGTTCCAGTCGCGGACCAGTGCCCCGACGCCGACCGCTGCGAGCGCCGTTCCGAGCGGGCCCGCGACGACCCAGTCGGTGAACAGTCGTCGGAGGACCTGCCCGTTCGCACGGCTCGCGAGGTCCAGTGTGTAGTCGATCTCGTGGCCGAGGATCTCCCGGTGGCCGAAGCCGATGCCGTCGTGTGGCGCGAACGCTTCGTAGGGAAACAGCAGCGGGTCGCCGGTGACGACCCAGTTGTAGGCGAGCGCGACGACGACGCCGCCGGTGCCGAGGCTCGCCGTCGCCACTCGTCGCCTGAGGAGTGCGCGGTTCCCGTCGCCGCCGGATCTGAACGCGGTTTTCCACGCACCGGACCGGACCAGCGTCCAGCAGGCGTGGACGACGAACGGCACGGCGAACAGCACCGCTGTGTACGGTCGCGCGAAGAAGGCGAGGCCGACGGCGGCGCCGGCCACCGTCGCGGTCCGGAGGCTGCCCCGACGTTCGGCCCGGAGGTAGGCCAGCGCGAAGGTGAGGTTCAGCGCCGCCGTCAGCGCGTAAGGGAGGTAGACCCCCGCTTGTACGAGGAAGAGCGGCGAGGCGAGCACCAGCGCGCCGGCGAGCAAGCCCGTCCGACCGTCGAACAGTTCGCGGCCGAGGGCGGCCGTGAGGCCGACCACCGCGGCAGCGACGCCCGCCAGCGCGACCGGGAACCCGCCCAGGAGCTTCCCGAGCGCGAAGGCCGCGGCCGGGACGGGCGAGTACTTCGGGTAGAGCCGGTCGCCGTTCTCGACGAAGAACCAGGGGCGAAACGCGTCCTCGACGGGTGGCCGGAGGAAGAGGTCGCCCGACAGCAGCAGCTCGGCCTGCTGGAGGTACACGCCCTCGTCGTGGTTGATCGAGTGGTACGGAAAGACGCGCGTGGCGACGAGGACGGCCACGACGGCGGCAATGGCGGCGAGCACGAGCGTCGCCACGCGGTAGCGGTCCACCTCGGCCGGTCGCCAGTGGAGACCACCCGAACGGACCCACTCCTTCATCGCTCGGCGGGGTACCAGGCCAGGGTATGGTCGGCGACCAGGGTGACGCCGACGGGTTCGCCGACGTCGAAGTCCTCGGCGTGGTTGTGCAGGCAGCGGACGACGGTCCCGTCGGCCAGTTCCACGTGGTAGACGAAGGAGGGGCCGGTGTACTGGCGGCGGACGACGTGGCCGTCGGCCTCTGTCTCGTTGGCCGGCGTCGCCCGCAGGTCGTCCGGGCGGACGAGGACGTCGACGTCGGCGCCGGTGTACTCCTCGGTGATTCCCTCCAGCAGGTCCCGGTCGTACGAGCCGATGATCGTCTCGACGGAGGCCTCGCCGACCGCCGCGGGCAGGAAGCTCGCCTGGCCGAGGAAGCTGGCGACGAAGCGCGACTCGGGGTGTTCGAACACCTCGGCGGGGCTGCCGACCTGTTCGACGTGACCGTCGTGCATGACGGCGACCCGGTCGGAGATAGAGAGTGCCTCTTCCTGGTCGTGGGTGACGGAGACGGCGGTGACGCCGGCCTCGTCGAGGATCCGGCGCACTTCCTCGCGCATGGCGACGCGGAGGCGGACGTCGAGGTTGGAGAAGGGCTCGTCGAGCAGTAAGACGTCGGGTTCGGGCGCGAGCGAGCGCGCGAGCGCGACCCGCTGGCGCTGGCCGCCCGAGAGGTCCCCGGGCGTCCGGTCGCCGTACTCACCCAGGCCCACGAGGTCGAGCAGTTCCGCCACTCGTTCCTCGGCCGCCTCGCTGTCGGGGTCATCCAGGCCGAACGCGACGTTCTCGGCGACGGTCAGGTGCGGGAAGAGCGCGAACTCCTGGAACACCATGCCGACGTCGCGCTCCTCGGGCGGGACGATAGCCCCGTCGCCGGCCACCGTCTCGTCGGCGACGGTGACGGTCCCCTCGCTGGGGTCTTCGAGGCCGGCGATCATCCGGAGCGTCGTCGTCTTGCCACAGCCGGAGGGGCCGAGCAGGGTGAGCAACTCACCGTCGCGGACGGTCAGATCCAGCTCGGAGACCGCGGTTTCGGGGCCGTATCGCTTGCCGACCCCGTCGAGTTCGAGGACCGGGTCGCCCGCGTCCGCGTCCGTACCGGTGGCTGGCGCCGCTTCGAAGTGTTCGGCCGTCGGGTCGTCGATTCGAACGTCGTTATGCATCGTCACCTTGCTGGCGTAGTAGCGGTATCATCGAGAGTCCCGAGACGAGGACCAGCACGAGCGCCGGCAGCGCCGCGCGGCCGTAGTAGCCCGCTTCCTGTACTCGCCAGATGTAGGTCACTAGGGTCGTAAAGCCTGTCGGATGCAGGATGAGGGTCGTGTCGAGTTCCTTCATCGTCGTCAGGAACACGAGCGCAGCCCCGGCGAGCAGTCCCGGCGCGATGAGCGGCAGCGTCACACGGCGGAAGGCTCGCCTCGGTGGCGCGCCGAGGACGCGAGCGGCCCCGATCAGTTCGGGGTCGACGCCGAGCACCGACGAGCGGGTCGACCCGACCGCCTGCGGGAGGAAGCGGACGACGTAGGCGAACACGAGCAGCGGGAGCGTCTGGTAGACTGCCGGGGCGTAGTGGATGCCGAAGAACACCAGCGCCAGGCCCAGAACCACGCCGGGCATCGCGTAGCCGAGGTACGTCGCCCGCTCGGTGGCCCGGGCGAGCCATCCATTCGACCGGCCGGCGTAGTACGCCACCGGGAGCGCGAACAGGACCGTCGCCAGCGCCGCCAGCGCCGCCACGTAGACGGAGTTGAACGCGAACTCCGGCTGGAAGGCGAGGCCGCCGCCGGCGTAGCCCGGCCCGGAGCGGACGAGCCACATCGCGAGCACGCCCACCGGGAGCGCGAGCGTGAACGTCGCCACGAGCGCCGGGAGCGCCGCCGCGACCCAGCGGTACCGGCCCAGCGGGACCACCGCGTTCGCCGACGCGGGCGCGCCGTAGCCAGACCCGCCGTCGCCGCCGACGCGGGACTCCAGGGCGAGGATCACTGCCGTCACGGCGAGCAGTTCCAGCGAGAACAGGGTCGCGTTCGCCCGGCCGATGCCGAAGCTGTTCAGTTCGACGTAGATGACGCGGGTGAACACGTCGAAGCGCATGATGGCGGGCGTCCCGAAGTCCGAGAGCGTGTAGAGCGCGACCAGCAGCGCGCCGGCGGTGACGCCGGGCGCTATCTGCGGGAGGATGACGCGCCTGAACGCGCTCCGGTAGCCGTGGTTGAGGGTGCGGGCGGCCTCGAGCTGGCTCTCGTCGAAGGAGAGCAGCGACGCGCGCGTGGTGAGGAAGACGTAGGGGTAGACGAACAGCGTCAGGACCAGCGCCGTCCCGCCCAGGCCGTACACCGTCGGCACGGGGATCCCGAGCGGCGCGAGCAGGTCGGCGAGCGCCCCGTTCGGGCCGAACGCGGAGACGTAGGCGAAGGCGCCGATGTAGCTCGGGACGACCAGCGGCAGCGCGACGACGACGGTCCAGAACCGGCGGAAGGGCAGGTCCGTCTGGACCGTCAGCACCGCGAGCGGAACGCCCAGCGCGACCGACGCTGCGGTGACGAGCGCGACGAGGCCCAGACTGTTGGCGAGCACCTCCGTCGCCGTCGGCGAGGTCAGCAAGGAGAGCGCTTCAGACGGTTCGATGGTCGAGGCACGCAGCAGGAGCCAGAGGAGCGGCGTGAGGACGGCCGCGGCGACGGCGCCCGCCAGCAGGACGAGCGCGACGCTCGGGCCGTCGTCGTCACGCACGATTCCGCGGACGCGGTCACGGGCCGTGGCCGCACTGTCACTCCCGGCGGCCATCAGAGGACGCCCACCTCCCGCATCAGTTCGAGCGTCGGCTGGAGGTCAGAGAGCTCCGAGAGGTCGATCGACGGCGGGTTCAGTTCGTCGATGGAGGGGAGGCCGCCGACCGGCGGGATGCCCTCGACCATCGGGTAGGCGTACGTCCTGGTGGCGAAGAACTCCTGGGCCTCCGCCGACAGCAGGTGGCGCAGGAAGGTGTTCGCCAGCTGGGTGTTCTCGCTCGCGCCGAGGACGGCCGCGCCGGCGACGTTGATCAGCGCGCCCGCGTCACCGCTGGTAAAGGCCAGGTCGAGGGGCGCGTCGGGACGCGAGGCCTGTACGCGCAGCGCGTAGTAGTGGTTGGCGAAGCCGGCGTTCAACTCGCCGTCCGCGACGGCGTTCGACACCAGGAACTCGTTGTTGTACTCCGAGACGCCCGCGTCGACCATGTCCTGGAGCCACTGGCGGGTGGCGTCCTCGCCCTCGATGAGCCGCATCGCGGTGACGAACGCTTGGAAGGCGCCGTAGGTCGGCGCCCACCCCATCGCGCTGGCCATCCCCTCGGTCTCCGGGAAGTCCATGACGGTGTCCGGCACGTCGTCGGCCGAGAGCTCGTTCGTGTTGTACGGCACCGCGCGGGCGCGCCCGGCGGTTCCTACCCACGCGTCGTCGGGGTGGAACTCCTCCGGGACCGGGTCGACGACTTCCGAGGGAAGCGAGGCGGTGAGTCCCTCGTTGGCAACCGCGGAGAGCGACCCGGCGTCGACAGACCAGAACACGTCGGCCGGCGTCGCGTCGCGCTCGCTGATGATCGTGTTCGCGGCGTCTGCGGTGCCCGACTCGCGGGGATTGACGGTGAACTCGGGGTATATCTCCTGGAAGCGCGCGAGCAGGTCGCGGTAGAGCCCGCCCTCGCCGCCGCCCAGGTAGATCGTCAGTTCGCCCGAGAGGTCGGGGAGGTCGGCGATGCGGGTGCCCTGCAGTTCCTCGCGGTCCTCGGCCAGCGGGCCGGAGCCGCGGAACTCGCCGAAGCCGGCCTCGCCGGCGCTGGTCTCGTTGCCCGCTCCGCCGCCGTCCGCTCCGTCCTCGCCCAGCAGGCCGCTACAGCCCGCGAGTCCGCCGATACCGGCGGCCCCGAGTCCGGCGAGGAACCGGCGACGGCCGCGCAGACGCTCCCGCGTCGAACCCCTGTCGCGCTCAGTCATCGGCGACCACCTCCGGGGCCTCGGCACCGGCGTGGCCTGGCATCCCGGTCGGGTCGATGGTCGCGAGGCAGTCGAGCCAGTCGCGCATGTACTCGCCGCAGTGGTTGAGGAAGGCGCCGTTGTTCCACTCGCCGAACTCGCCCTCGGCGAGGGCGTCGGCCATGTCTGCGAAGGCCTCGGCGAACGAATCGGCGTCCGCGGCGGCGTCGTCGAGTACCTCCCAGACGTGCTCGTTCAGTTCGAGGCCGGCGACCTCGTTGGCCAGGTCGTCGAACGTCGAGCGGGGGGCCTTGTCGTGGTGACAGAGCGGGCCGCCGTTGTAGATCTGCTTGTCGAGCACGTCGCAGGCCCGCTTGAGCGTCAGCCCCGACCAGATGTCGTCGAAGCGGCCGACGTCCCAGCGGTTGTCGTCCATTGGGAACTGGTAGAACGCGGGGACGACCTCCCGGCGGAAGGCGAGGTTCATCGAACAGACGGTGAGGTACTGGCCCTCGGCCGCGACGAAGTCCCGGTCGAAGTCCTCGACCGCGGTCCGGGTCTGGGCCTGGCCCTGCAGGTCGCCGTCCATCAGGATGCGCACGGCGTCGAGGTCGGGGACGTTCGTCCAGAGGCCCTGGGAGGCGACGACGGAGTCGACTTCTGACCTGCTCGTCTCGACGGTCTCGTCCATCGCGGCGTAGGGGTACCCGCGTGGGTACAGGTCGTGATCGCTCTGGTAGAGGACGTTGACCCAGGACTCGTCCGATTCGACGGTCTCGACGGGGCCCTCGTGGTCGAGGTTCGCCATGTGGGTGCCGAAGAAGTCCTGGTCGGCGTGGGGTCGCGTGTCGTCGTCGATGAAGACGCCGTACTCGAAGCGTTCGTGGGCCCAGAGGTACAGCAAGCCGAAGGAGGTCTGGGCGTGGCTCGCTTCGGGCACGAGATGGCTGTACCCTTCGATGCCCTGCGCGCGGAACCACTCCTCGCGAGCGGTCCCGTCGAACACAGCGCCGTCGACGCCCTCCTCGACGAGCATCCGCTCCATCTCGTCGGTGTCACAGAAGTCCTCCGTGACGAGGACGACGAACAGTCGATCGGTGTCGAAGCCGTGCTCGCGGGCGTTCTCGAAGTACTCCCGCATGCACTCGTACTCCCGAATCGTCGGGACGACGACGCAGACGTCCTGGCGCGTACTCATTACGAGGACAGTCGTTTAGGGGTGCCTAAAGTGTGACGATATTTCGGCCGGCCTAAATCCTCCAATCACAGCCGTGCCGCCAGGTGGTCTGCGGCTTTCAGTGAGAGCGCTGCGATGGTGAGCGTCGGGTTCATGGCCCCGCCCGTGACGAAGACGGAGCTGCCGGCGACTGTGAGGTTCGCCAGGTCGTGGGTACGCAGTTGCGAATCCACGACGCTCTCGGACGGATCGGTCCCCATCCGGGTGGTCCCCATGTGGTGGAACGCCGGCCCCGTATCGTCCGGCCCGACGGTCCACGTTATCTCCGCCCCCAGCTCTTCGAGGACGGAGCGCTGTATCTCGTTCGCGCGGCGGATCGTCGCCCGCGTCCGGTCGTCGAGCCGCCAGACGACGTCCGGCACGGGGTTGCCGTGATCGTCGGTCCGCGAGTGATCGAGCCGCACGCGGTTCTCCTTGCGGGGGAGTTGCTCGACCAGCGCCCCCATAGCGACGTGGTTCCCGTACGCCGACCAGATCTCGTCCAGCAGGTCGTCGCCGAAGGAGTCCGCAGTCATCGCGACGTCGGCCGGTGCGGGCCCGGCGTAGTTGAGGAACTCCAGCTTGATCGCCGTCCGCGAGTCGTCCGGCCGGTCGTAGAACTGGTGGCTCTCGGTCGTGATGAAGCCGACGTGTTTCTGGCGCGTCCGCTCGTCCAGCTGCCCGCCAACGCCGGCGAAAAGGTGGTCCATGAAGTACCGCCCGACCAGTCCCGAGGAGTTCGCGAGGCCGTCCGGATACTGCTCGGACTCCGAGAGTAACAGCAAGCGCGGCGTCTCGACGCCACCGGCGGCGAGGACGAACTCACGGGCCTCCTGGCGGTGCTCCTCGCCGCCCGGCGTCGCGTACACGGCGGCCGTCACGCGCTCGCCCGACGCGTCGTGTTCGAGGCGCTGGACCGGGGCCCTGTCCACTATTCGGGCGCCATTCGCCTCTGCGACGTCGACGTGGCGCGTCGCGTCGTACTTCGCTCCCGACGGACACACCGGTTTGCAGGTCCCGTAGCCGACGCAGGCACCGGCCTCGTCTGTCGCTTCCGAGTTGCGCGCGTTCGGCACCGAGTGGGTGGTGATGCCCAGCGACTCGCAGGCCTCCGCGAAGAGCGAGTCGCTGTAGGACGGCGGGAACGCCGGCAGGGGGTGGGGTTCCTTACGGGGCGGCGAGAAGGGGTTGTCCGACGCGCCCGCGACCGAGAACGCCTCCTCGGCGGCCGCGTAGTACGGCCGAAGGTCGTCGTACGAGATGGGCCAGTCCGCGCCCAGGCCCACCGCGCTGTCCAGTTCGAAGTCCTGCTCGTGGAGCCGCATCACCATCCCCTGCCAGTGGAGCGTGCTCCCGCCGATGCCCTTGACGCGGGCCGCGTTCAGCGGGTAGTGGCGGTCACCCGTGGCGCTGTAGGCGTCCCGCTCGCCGCCCATCCCCCACAGCGGCTCGGGGTTCCCCGGCCGGAGGTGGTTCTCCATCTCGTTTTCGCGGTCCGCCGGGTCGAACCGTGGGCCGGCGTCGAGGACGACGACGTCGTGGCCCGCGGCAGATAGCTCCGCCGCGATCAGTGCGCCGGACGGCCCAGCGCCGACGATACAGACGTCGACGCGGTCCGATGGCGTCCGGTCGAACGCAGTTCGACCGGGCTCGGGTGACGACCTGCGGGAGTCAGCCGGCGTCCGGTCCAGATCGGCTCCGCTCTGGCTATTCATGTGGCCCCTCCCGGTAGGACGTCGTCCCGCCGGGATGGCCCGGGGGATTCTCCAGGCCCACCAGCCCGGCGCCGGTGGGCGACGCGTAGAAGGCGTACAGTAGCTCGTTCACGAGGTAGTACCGGATCCGCTCGCCGGCGACGCCGTCCGGGTCCGGGTCGGCCGTATCCACGGCCATCTGTTCCAGCACGTCCGCACGCGCTGATGCAGATAGATCGGCGTACGCGTCGTCGTGCCACTCCGCGACGTAATCGTCGAGTCGCGCCACCGTCTCGCGGACGCCGCGGGCGTAGGTTGGGTCCTCCCGGACGCGCACGACGGAGTACTCGCGAACGAACGATTCGATCTCCGTCACGCCGGAGGGATAGACGACCTCGGCCAGCGCGACGAGCGTCTCGACGTCGTGGTCCGTGATGGGGTCGTCCTCGGTCGGGCTCTCACCTACTGCCCCGTCCTCGAGCAGGTCCGAGCAGCCGCTGACGGAACCGACGCCGGCCGCGGAGAGCGCTCCGAGCACGTCTCGACGCGTCAGTTCCATGGATTGCCGGCGATTAGGTCAGCCTAAACAAAACGGTTGTGCTTGTGTGCCGACGGCGCCGGTGGTTCACCTGCTGGACGACAGAAGCTGGATCTGTTTATAAATGGTGCTCGGTATCGCCTGATTTGGGCACTATATCGACCGATCTCGACAGCTCGGCCCGTCCGGATACGTAGTCAGTAACTCACATTCTATATAGCGAAATACGATTCACTACTCTGTTCGCTCGGAACGCGGTGTACACAGAATTTCTCTCGGAGAACCCTTCTATCGAGCATTCGCTGGGATTTTGGCCGCCTTCCCGGTTCTCTGACGCTCGACACTCCGAGGCTCTCCTTCGTCGAACGCTCGACGTCGCGTCGAACGGGTTCGATCGCTCCGAAGCTTCGAATTGGTACCGAGGAACGAGGGATCGGCATCCGGGCCCTGGCCCGCTACCGGGTGGGCTGGCAGCCACACGAGCGCACGGGGTGACTTTCGGGAACGTTCGTCCGACTTTACGCCGGAAGCGTCCGGAGGTATGGTTCCCGTCCGCGATGTGGGTCGCCGGGCCTGTCCCGGTCCAGAACTGGGGCACGGGCTCGACGCAGATCTCCCCGCGTCGATGATGGGGGTGGTCCTGATTGCGTGCACGCGTGAACGAGCGCAACGAGAACTCGTACTCGTGTCATAGTGGTCGTTGTAACTTTTTACCGTCGTTCGCCGGTACCGTCCGCGTCGAACGCCGGTATGGGCTTACAACGACCACTATCAGTCGATTCCGCCGTCCGAGGGCACCACAGGGCCGGATTCACTCCTTTGGCCGTTCTCGGTTGTCTGACAGTCTCGAATTCTCGAGGTCTCGGCCCGTCGTTTGCCGGAAACTGCCGTCTTTCGAATGTTCGCAGACCCCAGCTCTAACCGGTCGAATCGGTGGCCCAGTTCTCTCCAGTTGTGCGGAAACTCGATCGAGTCTCTCCCGTGGCTTCTGGTTCTCTGGAAAGCAGTTTCTCGATTCCGCCTGTCACCGTCCAGCGTTCTGCGGTCACGATTTTCTGGTGCAACGGGTGGATCGCTACGCGATTTCTCTGGGGAGATCGATGTTGTTTGCCCGAGAGTCTATATGGTGTGTTGTATGCTATCATTTACAATATCTACATGAGCGGCGCCTGCACGGCGCCTGGAGGGCGCCGTTCGAGCCACGAACCCCTGCTTCGAGACGGGATACGTGGGCTCGGAAACCGCTAGCCGGGGCGATCGAATACAGTCGCGGTGTAGTCGGCGCCGGACGGCACCCAAACTGCAGACTGCGTTTCCTCGATGCGTGACTAGTAGCAACCAGTCCTCGGCCTGAATTCTGCGACGTGTGCTTCTGTTCGTAGTCCGACGATTCGTCACTGCGAGCCGTCTTCGTCACTCGATCTGTGGCCGTTTTCGGGTCGCGATCTTCGATTTAGTATCGCGAAATGCGATATACCGCGATCCGTCGTACCGACTACCTTCTTCGGTAGTTGGCTGGTAGACTGTCTCTCGTGCCGAATTACGGCAGTGGCTGGTGTGGGGTGTTGTTACATACCAATGGGTGGGGCATCGTTCGTCGATTCCTGCTCCGTCTTTCTGGGTAGTCCAGATTCGCGTATCGAGCTGAGGGTCAGCGCGACGGCCTGACGTCGAATTGCGAGTATCTGGTTCCGGCTCTTTCTCGTTGCACCGCTGCGTTCCCGTCTCGAACCCGGGGTTCAGACGCTTTCCAGCCCTTCCTGGAGTGGTGCCGTCTCGTTCGAGGCTGGATCGGTCTCTGGCGCGTCCATGGCGTTCGTTCGGAAACCTGACCGAGCTTTCGCGTTTCGTGTGGGTTGGAGTCGTGGATCTGTGGAGTAGAATCGACCGTCGACGTCGTGCACGATCTTCTCCGACGTGGCCGGTGGCCTGTTTTCGGCGAGATTGCCAGGTGTACGTGCCGACCGCATCCCTTCTCTCGACGGATCCCGCTCGATTACAGTTGTCGCCAGGGACGATAATAAATCTCGAACATTTAAAGATAGTTTTAATAATAAAAACTAGAAATATTTGCCTAGAGGGCTTGTGTGGCCGATATTATTCAATTACGACGAATAGCGGTGGGATCGGGCGATAAACTAGATATCGCTATATAGAAATCAGTTGGGTTGGTTCTACTCGGTTCCAATTCGATAGCTCGAACCGATCAAGTGCCTTCGAAAGTCGGGCGTTACGAAAGAATGGAATGTTTGTGGCGCTATTCAGATGAACATATTACCGATCGGCTGGTGGGGCGTGAGTATCGTTGAAATTTCCTGGGTCTGATGCGATCGGTATCTCTCTTCCCCGGTCCATACGGATCAACTACGTTTCGATTTGGCCGAGCTACTGTGACCACGAATTCAAAGAACTCGAAAGCCCTCGGCGCGCTCTCTGGAGTCGGAACAGAGACCGCCAGCAATACCTCGAAAGCCCTCGGCGCGCTCGACGCGCGCTGAGCGGGATATCCTCGCTCCTCCGTCGCTCGGATAGAGCCCGCTCAGCCCACGCGACCCCGCCTCGCCCTTTCATCCACCAGGTTCAGCGTCGCTTCGCGCGGCCTTCGGCACGGGCTCACGGGTCGCTACGCTCCCCGTTCGCTCATCAGAAGGCCCCTCGCTTCGCTCAGCGCCTTCCTGCGCTCGCGATTATTACCACCACTCCTCCCCGGATTCGGCGCGTCGCTCACGGCTTCGCCGTTCGCTCAACAGGTGGCGCTTCGCGCCACCCGGTCCGCGCCGAATCACGCGTCCTTCAGCAACCGTACGGCGGTCGGCCGGGAGCGAGTGGCCGAGCGGCGGGCGGGCCGAGCGTAGCGAGGGCCGCCGGATGGGCGAGCGGGAGCGAAGCGACACGCGAG
>JGI12480J12845_1000141_pt1 | contig 23687 bp, 19 predicted proteins | sample A23M3SouthBayCA_2_FD_12845 | JGI IMG/M metagenome (IMG submission 12845) | reverse complement strand
AGAGGCTCGAAAAGTCGAGTTCGTGGACGTCGTCGTGGAGGCCGACCTCGGGAGCGAAGATGAACCCGCCGCGATCGGCGTCGTGGAGCGTCCCCATCGACTTGTAGCGCTCGTGGCGCCAGGAGTTCCACGGAACTAGGACGTCGCGGTCGTGGGCTTCGCAGATCTGGATGGCAGTGAGGACGTTACCGATGCTCGCCCACGTGGTCTCCTGAATGGGCTTTTTCGAACGTGAAACGAGGTCGAGGATGCCGTCGAGGTTCGTCTCGCCGTAGAAGAACGTGTTCGACTCATCGACGATCGCACGCCCGGGAACGTTGTACCGAGCGGGCGAGTGGCCGACACGGCCGTAGCTCGCGTACGTCGACCGACTGGCGAGTTGCTGGTAGTCCACGTCGGACCACCGACTCAGCGTGAACTCGTCGACGCCGGCGGTGCTGGCCATCTCGTACAGCGTTGGGATGATGTCGCTCGTCGAGCAGACGAGGACGTCCGGGTCGTGGTCGTCTATCGCGGCCTGCACTGCGGTGAGGACGTCCACTGGCGGTCCAGAGACGGTCTCGCCGGCGACGGAGAGCTCTTCGTAAACATCGGCAGTCGTTTCGGTCAGTGGAACGCCGAGTCTGAGTGTCGACAGCTCCGTGTTTGGCGTCGGATCCACGCCGGTCTCGAGACAGTAGCGGAACTCCCGGGAGAAGTCCACGTTTAAGCAGGCGAGGTCGCCGACAGGGTATTCGGCTAGCTGTCGGGCTTGTCGAGCGAGCGCCGTCACCCGGTCGATGTGGTCGACGTCGACGGCGAGGACTCTCTCGTCGTCGCGACGAAAGCCCGGACGTCGGGTGGTGATCTCGGTCGAGCCGACATCCGGGTGGCGCTCGTATAGCGATCGGAGGGCCGTGAGATCGATATCAGCATTGGGGTCGCGAGGCGCGACGTAGAATCTGGGTGTGTAGTCCTCTCGCTCGGTCACGACGGCGCCGTCTGCCGTCGCTTCCCATTCGAGGACGCGGCCATCGTCCAGAAAGTCGATCGTGAACGGCATGGCTACTCGTCTCGCTCATCTGGTTCGTTCTCTTGGTGAGCACTAGACCCGAGTGCGGCTTCGAGTTCGTCGAGGCGCTCTTCGTGGTCGTCCAGCCGTGCTTCCTGTTCGAGGTCGATACTGAGCAGCGCCGGCAGTAGCGGATTCTGGTGGTTCAACAACCCGCTCGCGTCGGCGTGCTCACGAGCATAGGTGAACAGCTGGTCGAACCTTGGCTGGTCGCGACGGCGGAGTGCTCGCCGGAAGTCCGCCCAGCGCTCCTGGATAGCCCGCAGTGCGTCACGATAGGTCGGATTGGTCCGTCCCATCATTACCACCCGCCAGCGCTGGCAGTCCCCGTCCAGGCGTCGAGCAGCGGGTCTGTCGTGAGCGCCGCCGCCGATCCGTCGGCCGCGACTCCAGTACCGACGTCGTCGGTCTGTTGTGGTGGTGTCGCCCGCTGCAGTCCCACCTGGTCGGCGCGGGCAGCGAGCATTTCCCGCCAGTAGGCGAACGTCGTCTGGTAGTACGACCCATCGCCGACGGGATAGACGAGCGTCTCGAACTCGTCGCCGACGAATCGCGGGCCCATCTCTGTCTGGACGCACTCCAAGTGCTGATCTACGACGGTCTCGAACGGCGCCGTGAACTCGTCCTCGCTCGTTCGCGTGAGGAGGACGGGGACGTCGTATGCTTCTGCGTAGTCTCGAAGGCGAGCGAGCGCTCGCGCCTGGAGCGTCTCCGCGTGGGCGTCGCTGAGGGTATCATCAGTCCGGTACATCGCGTCAATCGCAGGTGCGACGATGAGCGCCGGCGTGTGCGGCGAGTTCTCCTGTTCGTGGTTGGGTCGCTCTCGCCGCTCTTCTCGGCTGGCGACGAGAGGGTCGGTGGCCGCCGACTGCTGGATTGACCTGTTCACGGCCGTCGGGAGGTCACAGAGCGCGCCGAAGTGCTGGTAGGCAGTGAACCCCCGGGCGACGTGGATCCGGTCGAGCAATCGCTGGCTGGGCGAGAGCTGGGCCATCGACGCCGTCGTCGCATATCCCCTGGCATCAACCCAGAAGGCGGGCCCGTCGCTCATCAGCAGGTGGTCCAGGACGACCGACTGGAGAATGGGGACGCCACGCGATCCGTCGACGTCCAGCAGCGTGAGTCCCGAATCCAGCGACGGAAGGAAGAAGTCGTCGCTCGCCGGGTCGGACGAATGGGCGAGATCTTGGTTCCGGTCAGCGTCGCGAACCGGCCGTTCCACGCCCAACCGAGTCGTCGAGGATCCCTGTGTTGATTGCTCCGACATAGCTGACTAGATGACTGATTTCCGGATAAGCCGCGGCGTGCCTCTTCCAGATTTCAGAGAACATCTGGCAGCGGCTGCAAACGTCCCTCAGAACGAGTTTCGGCCGAGCAATGCTAATTTCCAAGAGCGTTTCCGGGGCCGGTATTACCGGACTCAACTCTGTCGAAGGCTCAGACTCTATCGCTACGATCTGGAGTGATATGACAACTCAGCAGGTGTGCACACTAATGAATTCACCATTTACGACTGTCTGCCGGGAGGGATCATCATCCGCCGACACATCGACGGGAAGACTACGGTGCCACGGTCACCGCCACTGGATTAGCCGTGTTGGCAATCTAGTCTCACTCCTTAACCATCCGGTCAAACAGAGTCCGACATCGCTCACCGGCATCCGTGAAGGACTGGTACCCGATTTGCGTGTCGATCAGATGGGTGTAGGAGAGCCAGCCGTCACAAATCTCGCCAACGTCATAATACTCTTCGTCCAGCCATTGCCCCATCGCAAAGCCCTGATTCATCTGCTCCTCGCAGTATATCCCAAGGATCAGGACGGCATCCTCGGGGGCGCGGTCGCGGGCCTCCTCAAACTTGCTCTTGAGCTTGCGGTCGATGGAGTTCTGGGTGGTCTTCGGAAGCCCCCACGCGAAATCATCGGACAGAGCGTTAGCGAAGTCCGGCTTGGTCACCTCGATCCACACGTCTTCCTTGTCCGTCATCAACCGCAGATCAAAATCCTTCTCGCCAACACGCGCGTTCAACGACACACGTTCACACCCGTAAACTGTCCGCAGGTGATACAACAGCACGAGTTCCGCAAAGACGGAATTGATGCGGTCGACATTTTCCTTCTGTAGTTCGTTGAACCAGTCCTTCGTGGCGTCGACCTCATTGTCCACCACCGTCAGGCACTCGTCGATCACTTCCAGATCGCGCCGCTTGAACTTCCCCAGCAGCTTCTCACCTTGCAGGTGGCCGTCGCCAAGAAACTCGTCGATGTTCGGATAGCCTCGAGGTGACGGGTAGAGCTGGGAGTGTCTGTAGTTCGTGCCAAGGACTCGATCCCAGCCGAACGAGAAAAGCGTGTACATGCAGTCGTTAACCTCGTCGGCCTCTGAAACGCTCAGAACCTCACAGCCGAAGCGATGCGTCCGCTCCTTGGATTCCTCATCGTGACGAACATGGACTATATCGCCGGGGTTGTACGGCTTCTCAGCCGGTTTCATTAATGTACGGAATGGACTGCTAGTTAATAACATCTGTACCTGCCCTGACTGATCGTCTCCCTATGTAGATCGACCCTCAATTCATGCAACACTCCCCGTGATTTTGAGGTCTCCAAACCGGATTTCTCCACTTCAAAATTTCTGAACGCTTCTCATGTTATAATACCCTAACCACTAACGTCACTCATATGAGCCAATCAGGCGAACCCGAGGATAATCGGACTCAGTCTACCGGTAGTACACCCGATGAGGAGAAACAACGCCAAATTATCCTCAAATTGATGGAGGACGAGGAGGCCCCGTGGGTGACACCTTCGACTCTGGAAGAGCGTCTCCCGTACGACTCTTCGCGCCCAACGATCAAGAAGCGGCTTGAGGAGCTCGCGCTAGAAAATAAGCTCCACGAGCGCCCCTTCAATCCCTTTGCAAAGAACCCGAGCAAATTGTACCATCTTGACCATGATAACACGAGCTGGATGGCTCCACCAGATGCGGAGCTCATGTCTGAGACGGAGCGGCGAGTACTAGATGAACTCCGCGATGAGGATGGACAGCTGCCGGATTCGCGGTATCTTGACCGTCCATACGAAGATATCTTCCTCGATACAAGAATTGGGGACTGCTTCTATCAGGGACACAATTTATTCGGTGATATTACACTCAGTGCGTTAGCTGTCATCACGATTTCTTACATTGCCTACCAAACTGCAGGCGTTCTCCCTATCACTCAAGCTGATGCTGGGTTGATTCTCCTAGTGTCGATCATTGCAGCCCTAATCGGGTGTACTGGAATTCTAGGTACAGCTCTGTTTGGAGCTGCAAAGGAGGTTGTTGCATGACGCTGTCCGAGGCATTCTTCATGGGACCGATTACGCTTCTGCGGCTCTTTCTCCAAGGAGCTCCACTAACAATCGAATCATTCCCACTCTACGTTGCTGGAGGTTTGGGTACCATCTTTTGGATAACTATCCTTGGAGTGGTCGGGCGGCTCTTGCTGGGACGCTGAATGGGCTATTATCCCTTTTTGACTCGCAAGTTTATCATGAGTAAGGACTATCCCTTGAATGTCGAGATTCGTACTAGACCCGCCCCATCCCTTGGAAAACAGTCAGGGCTCAACCCCCTGGGAGGGAATGGGCATTCCGCCCAGCCGATCGGGAAGTTACTGTGGAAATTGGGCAAAGTGGCGGTGACTGGCGGTCTCGACGAGGTGATTGCCTACACAACAAAGAATATGACATCCACAGTCTGGACATGGATTGACGAAAAGTACGGTATCAGTGACACTGCGGCCACGTGGAGCGAAAAGGTCGTCAGCGGTCTCAAAGCCCGCCTAAATCTCCAAACCACCCTTCTCCCGTCGGCAAGTACTCTAGAGACATCGTCATTTGCACCGGCAAAAGTTGGATGAGTGGAACCAGATTCCTCTCACTATTTCCCGAATAGTTACTGAACTAGCGAGGCGCCAGTCGAATCGACGAGCGAGTACTCGCGGTCGCGACTCGTCCCCTCGGCTTCGAGAAGGTTGTACTGCTCCATCTTGGAGAGATACGTCCTGATGGTCCGCTTCGTACGTGGATCGGCCACCTCCTTGCTGTAGTGGTCGTGGATATCGCTCGGGCCCAGCGAACCGTGTTCCCGGACGATGTCGTAGACGACTCGCTGGTGGGGCGTGAGTGAGTCGAGACTCTTCTGCTTGATCTGGGCCCGGGCGTCGCCCGCCGCGTCGAGAAGGATATCGTCGGTGATCCGGTCCTTGCTCTCCCGGTCGGCTTTACTCGCCGCGGACCGGAGCATCCCGATAGCCAGTCGTGCGTCACCGGCGGCCGCATCCGCGATCCGGTAGAGTTGGTCGTCCGTGATGACGTCCTGGGCGAGCCCGGCGGTGACTCGCGCTGCGAGGATGTCGTAGAGCTGCTCGTCGTGGTACTTGTCCATGCGGACGTGCTCGCTGGCCCGGAGGCGACTCACGAGTCGGTCGTCGACGCGGCTGAAGAGCTGTTCTTCCTGGTTGGCGATACAGATGATCGCGAACTGCGGGAGGCTATGGAGGTCGTAGATGATCCCCGGGTCTTCGAGCTGGTCGACCTCGTCGAGGATGATGACCGTTCGCGCCCCGTCGTACTGCTGCAGCCGGTCGACGAGTTCGTCGTGTGGCGTCGACTGGCGATGGATGTCGATGGTCTTCCCCAGGTCGTCGAGAATCTGGTACAGCGCTCTGAACCGGGTGTAGTTGCGCCAGCAGTTGACGTAGGTTGCTTCGACGTCGAGGGCTTCCTCCCGGAGGCGTTCGGTCACGAACTGCGAGATGCAGGTCTTGCCAGCGCCGCTCGGCCCGGTCACGATCGCCGTCTCTGCTGGCTCGCCGGCCGTGAGCGGTTTGAGAACGCTGGAGAGGTGGTTGACCTCGGCGTCACGATGCTCGACTTCCCGAGGGACGAAGCCAGCACGGAGCACGCGAGCATCGCGTATCATTTGTTGCTGACAAAGTGATTTCCGCCAGGTCATAAAAACTTCACTGGGCCGCTTCCGGAAAGTGCATACTTTTCCCAAGTCTGACTTACTCAACCCTACGTCGTATTGCGCTTCTCATTATGGAAATAGAGAATTTCTGGAAACTTCCGGAAATGAAAATGTATCTGGACTGGACCCGAGACACGATTATATATGAGACGTTTCGATATTGGAGACGAGGTTCGAATCGATATTCCGGACGAGACAGATCCAGATCACGAGCGGCTCCATGGGCGCCGAGGAACAATCCTTGAGGTTATTTCTGACGATGCAGGGGCTATGACCGGTGATGAACGTGAAAGCTATCTTTTCCGAGTTGAAATCGCTAATGACAACACCGTTGATGTTCGCTGGCGGGATCTCCGGCCCATCTGATTGGTCTGCTCCTAGTATCGTTGTCACCTTTCCAATCTATGGTCACTAAACACTAAGTTAGCGTACTGAATACATCTCGGCATTACGATGCTCTCGCTTCCTCCGCTTGTCGATAACGCCAACAGAACACTAGAAGACGCTTACAAGCGAATTATTCCCCAGATCGAGGAAGGCCGTATCGCAACTGGCTACTTTTATCTCTCAGGATTTGACCTCTACCGAGAAGACCTTGAAAACCTGGCTGACCCTGACGAGCTCGGCCATGCTCCGCTTCGGATCTTGATGGGTCGTCAGACAAATAGGGGAACTGCTGACGAAATCGGTGAGGGGCAGAATCTCAAAGAGGAACTCAAAAGAGAGGTGAGAGAAAGCATCTCGGAGCTGAATAACGCCCAGATCGGCCGACTAGACCGGCTACGAGACTTTATCGCCGAAGGCGAGGTGAGCATTCGTGTGCGAAATCCTGAAAACGGTTACTTCCACGCAAAGGGTGCATCATTTCGAGCGCCACTGGAAGATGACGAAGATTGGGGAGAAGACGAGGATGAAGACGCCCGCCCATGCGCTACAGTTGTCGGCTCCTCAAACTTCACCAAGAGCGGCCACCAGAACAACGTCGAACTGAACCTCACGAGTCAGGATCGACACAAGGCCGAAGCGTTCGAGGAGTGGTACGACAATCAGTGGGCCAACGCCGAGGAGTTCAGTGAGGAGATCATCCGAATCATCGAGAACAGCGAAGAGTACCAAGACTGGAAGGAACAGCAGGAGGACAAGTCCGACAAGGAGACGTCCTCCAAGGAGCTGGGCACGTATCTCGAACCGTTCGAGCTCTACAAGCTGCTTGCCTATGACGAACTGAGTGGGAACGTCAACATCCGTGACAGCCCCCTGTACTACTTCCAGAAGCTCGGGTATGAGAGTGCAAAGGAAAAACTCTCCCAGTTCAATGGGTGCATCGTCTCCGACTCGGTCGGCCTGGGGAAATCATTTATTGGCGGTGAACTCCTCCTCGACTACCGTCAACGTGGCGACCACTGTCTCCTCATTGTCCCGGCTAACCTGACTGATCAGTGGGAAGACCTACTCCAGGACGACACTGACGAAGACGGTAATCCGTACTTCGGGCTAGAGGTGGACGGCACGCACCTTGATGTAATGAGTATCAGTAGGTTTCAGAATCTCTCCTACGACGAGGTGCGGGGCCTCAAAGACGAGTTCGACGTTCTGCTTATTGACGAGGCTCATCGGTTCCGGAACTACGGGAAGTGGCGACCGAACCCGGACCACGATGACGACTACAAGGGGACGCGACGGCATGCGAATCTCAGGCAACTTCGCGGAAAAACGATGATCATGCTTACCGCGACCCCGATCAATAACAGCGCCACCGACCTGAAGAACCTCATCAGCTTGTTCACCAGCCCGGAGGAACTTCGGAACAAGGCATCACTCGACTTTGATGCGTTCGACGAATACATCGAACTTTCGGAGACGCGAAAACGCATCGCGGCCGGGAAAGAGGAGGTCGGCGACGACGAACAGCAAGAAATTACTGAGCAACTCCAGCGGCATTCCTCTGAAATTTCGAATATCCTGAACGAAGTGATGGTTCTTCGGACGCGAAAGCACGTCAAAGACCAGATTCAGGACACGGAGGACTTCGAGATGAGCTTCAAGCCGCCAAAACTGAACAAGCAACAGTATTCCCTGCCAGCGGCCTACCAGCCAGTATATCGGATGCTCCCCGACGTGATGGACGCCCTCCATCTCCCCCACATCACAGTCAAAAACCCGAAAGCCGGGAGCACGCTGAAAGCCCTCTACAAGCTAAATCTCCTCAAACGACTTGAATCATCAACGTACGCGTTCGTCCAGTCGATTGAGACGCTGCATCAGAGCGAACGCCAGCTTCTTGGCCTTCTTACTGAACTCCCCGAGGACGAAGACATCGATATGCTCCGAACTGTTCGGAAGGGGGATGACTCAGAACTCAGTGACTTTGTCGAAGGAGCGGACGCTGCTGAAGATCTCGAACAGACACTCGAAGAGTTCGGTTTCGATACCACCGCTATTCAATCGGAAGAAGGAGTTGATACCGAGGGAGATGAACTGGCAGACGCCACCATCGGTGAGGTGAAGAAGTACATCAGAGAAGACCTCACCCTTCTCTCGTACTTCCTCTCGCAGTTCATCGGTGATGTGGCCCGTGATGCGGGTGATTTGAGCGATTATGCAGTCTCCACGCGCCAATGGCTCGCTGAACACAACGCTGGTGTCCTCCCAGATATACCTGAAGAGGAAACGAATCCGATTCTCTACCCGAATAGCGACCTGAGCGAAGTCGACCCCGCCACACGCGGCTTTTACGAGGCCGTCTTTTCACTTCGCGAATTCCGAGACCCGAAGATCGACCGGCTTGCAGATGTCCTCACTGATCACGACCAGAAAGTGCTCATCTTCACTCAGTATCGGGCAACTGCAGACTACGTCTATCGGACCCTCTGTGACAACGCGGACTCGCCACTCACCGAGGCGAACAGTGCCGTCGTCAAGGGCGGCGACGAGAATAAGCAGGACATCATTCAACGCTTTGCTCCCCAGGCGTCAGGCTACCAGCAAACGCTCGCCGAGTCGGGAGACTCAGAGCTACAGTACGTAGTGGCCACTGATACGCTGAGTGAGGGGGTTAATCTTCAGGACGTTCATGTGGTGGTCAATTACGACCTGCCGTGGAATCCGATGCGGATTGTCCAGCGTGTCGGGCGAGTCGACCGGATCGGGAGTACCGCCGAGAAACACGTCCACAACTTCTACCCGGACGGCGACATCGAGGCGGCGATTAAGCTCCTGAAACGCCTACAGGCAAAGATCAACGATATCGCGCTCATCGTCGGAAAGGAGAACAACATCCTCGATCCGAACGAAGACCAGATTCTTGAAAAGACGGGTGTAGACACGGAGAAGACTATCGGGGAATTACAGGTGGACGAGATCGAGGACTCCCTCCAGAAATCCCGTGAAATTGACGACGTGAATGAACTCGATGACACGAGCAAGAATCCGCTTCTCCGCAATGCTGGGAGTAATGAACACGCTGCGTTCGAGCGGTACCTTCTGAAGCGAGAACTGAACGAGGATTATGACCTAACTGCGGAAGACTTCGAGTACGCTGAGGACTTCTTCGATGACCCGCCCGAAGAACGGGAATTCCTCTACACGAATGTAACTGACCACGATGCCGGTCCCCGTCCGGGCGTGTTCGCCCTTGCCCACCTCTGGTTCGACGATGATGAGCACGAGTCCCCGCTTGGTCGCGTCCGTCGTGCTTTCTACTACAAACCCTTCGCCGACGAGGTCAAAGAGCGGCCCGTGAGCACGCTCAACATTGACCCTTCAGTTGACGGCGAACCGATCACCGGAAATCTAGATACGGTGTTATCGAAACGTGGTGAGATTCAAGTAGTGCTTGACGAGCGTCTTGAGGTGATTCGAGAAGGCCAAGTTGAGGGTGCTTTCAAACAGGGAGAGGCCTTCTCGAAGGAACAAGAGACGATCCTCGATTTCATCAGTCACTACGTTCAGCCGAATCACGGCGATGAGCCGGCTCCTGTTGAAGAGTTCGAAACGATAGAAGAATGGGCTACCGACATCGAAGCGCGGCTGCTGGAGGTAAAGCTGGCGAACACGGATGAAGACCGAATTCTACGGGAGATCTTTCGCCAGAACGAGCAGTACGACTCCTTCCCAGAGTGGCCAACTGTGGAGTTCCTCAGTCAGCTTGAGGAGTTCTTGGAAGAGAACGTCGAAGCCTCTACTGAATACCAGACAAAGCTGATGGGAGAGAGTGATGTACAAGCGAAGCTCGTATGCTGGGGGGTTGTCGGACGGTGATTCGGGAGCTACGGTAGGGGCCCCTTCTGATCCAGTAAATCATATTTCTCCAAGACCAGATCGAAGTACATCTCGTCCATCAGCTTCGGATTCTCAACGCGATGGAAGTCGTCGAGGACAAACTTCACGTCACGACGTTCCAGGCCATACGCGTGGAATGCGGCCGCGTCGATTTCAGCCTGTAATTCTCTGCGCTCTTGATCTTCTACCGCTGCATCAATTCCGCCGAGTCGCTCACGCATTTCTTTGAATTCTTCCCCGTAACAGTTCAATCGGGCAGCTCGTTCAGCGATATAATGGAACCAGTCATCTCCGTCGGTGAGCCGGGGTAGCTGGGATTCCAGTAGCTCGCGCTTGACGATGTGCGTCTCGACTTTGGTCCGCATCAGGAAATCGAACGCAATGCTGTTCAGAAGCCCCGTTGCCACGAAGAGTTCTTGATCCGTAAATCGCCGGACGTAGGGTGACCGAAGTGAGGACTCTGTGAGGTGTTTCTCTCCCGGCTCAATAGCGAACGGCTTGAACGTGTTAATGGTGTGGAGACAGATGACGTCCTTCGGAAGTACCGTCGCTATTATCGTCCGCTCGTCACGGGATCGAGAAACGTCTCGAATGCCGATTCGGTATTCAGTACAATCGAGCAGGACATCTTCTTTCTCAAGTCCGTGACCACGGTGTTCTTCGAGTAGTTCATCTACGAATTGAACTTGAGACTTGCTCGTCTTTGAACCTCCAAAGGCGTCGTAGATTGCTCGCTTGAGGTTCCCCCGATTGAATTTCTTCTCTCGAACACGGTACTGGGCACTATTCGGCGGATCATACATCCCCCGGCTCCAATACCGGGGGTTGTTCAAACTCTCTGTGTGAGTATTATTGTGTTCGAATTGGTGGATATTCGCTCCCCCATATACGGGATAATCAGCATTATCAGGGGAATCTTGCAATCGATCTTTATCGGTGGACTCAACGAACTCCTTCGTCAACATATCCACTGACCAAGCACCTTCGATATTCTCATCTAGAGGCGGTTGAGTGACAACCTTGCTGAGGACGTCGGCTTCGACCTGCGATGTGATCGAGGGGAAAATTCTACCCTCGGGAGAATAATTGAGAAGCACTTGACGGGGGATTTCTGCGGCCACATTCTTGATATTATAGACCACGTCCATACTCCGTTGATTGAAAATACCTCGGAGTCGACTGGTCTTACCTCCATACTCAAATGTCAGAATTGCAAATCGGTACTGCCGATGTATTTGCTCAAAGATTCCCTTATTTTCGAACCCGATGAGGTTCTCTATGTCTGTATGGTCCAGTAGATGCGTTCGGAGGTCTTTCCCCATCACCCCACCGAAGATAGTCCCCGGGAGGAGTAGACTCACCTTCACGCCGTCTCTGGAGAGTCTGAAGACCCGCTCAAGAAAAAGAGCCGAGAGTTCGTTCTTTGTCGGCATCGTTCGACCACCCACCACCGGAGATTGGAGCTTATAGACCTCTCCCTGCGTGAAGAAGTCTGCCTGAGTTTCCATCGATTCCTTGTAGTCCTCCCATTCCCACGCAACTTCTGGGTTTGTGAGGAGGTCTTCCATCACCCCGTCTTTTTCCTCCGACGGATAGGTACGGAACTGCTCATCGTAGCGGATGAAGAAGTCGTCGCGATTCGCGTAGAGCATGTCCCACGGTGGGTTCCCGATGAACACGTCGAATCCGCCTTTCTCGAAGACGTCTGCGAACTCTAATGGCCAGTGGAAGGGTGACCACTCTCGAATTTCCTCAATCGTTATGTCGTCAAAACCAGCGTCTTGGAATTCTCGCCGAAGGATCTTGTCAAATTTGTCCCGGTGTTTCTCTATTCTGTCTTCTGCCTCTTTCCGCCATTCTTGGGCTTCAACACTGGTCTCCGCTTTCTTGTGCTTCTTGATGGCCTCCTTCACGTCCTCAAAACGAGTTTTCACCTCCCAAGAATCGAGATCGCTGTCTCCGTCTTCGTTACTCTCAATGTCCGTATCGAGTTGACCGATTAGGCTGTTCCCCTGCCGTACGTTGAAATCGATATTGGGGAGCGGCTCCACCTCGCTCGGTTCATCCTCGATATCAGCGACCATCGACAACCAGAGTCTGAGCTTGCAAATCTCAACAGCACCTTCGTCGATATCGACTCCGTACAAATTGTTGAGGATGGCCGTTCGCTTTGCGTACAGTGATGAGGAGCCTTTTCCAGACTCGATTTCCTCTATCTCTTCTCGTGTTCTGGATTCTAGCTCCCAGCCTTGCCCTTCAGATTCGAGGCGCTGGAAATACTCAATGCATTGCATGTATAGGTCCATCAGCACCTCCTGTGCGGCGAGCAGGAAGGCGCCACTTCCTACGGCGGGATCGAGAATATGTGCTTCCTTCAGAATGTCGTGGTAGAGAGTCTCTACATGGCTGGTCTGGACGTTTTCCGTTGGAACTTGCTGAGTTATGGTTCCGCCATCGGCAACAGCTTCTGCGCTACTATCTGCCTCGGGCACGGGGAATCCGAACACATTGTCTATCTCGTCGTAGTCTGCGTCCACAACCTCGTTGAGTTGATCGAGCAGATATGGATGGATCGTCCGTCGGGCCATGAACCCCGTGATCTCTTCCGGTGTGTAGTACGCCCCCATCTCCTTCTGATTGACCGTTTGCTCGAAGATGTGGCCCAAGATCGCTGGGGAGAGGTTCTTGGGATCGACGATGTCGAGTCGTTCGTCTACGTTCCAGTTCCAGTCGGAGAGGAAGTCCAGGATATCGTAGAAGAGCTCGTTCGTTTTCTCGGCAGGGCCACCTAACTTCGCGTCCTGGAACTCCTCTTCGACAGGGTTCCTTGCAAACAAGCCACCGTTCAGGTACGGAAGACTACCGAAGTCAGGGTTCTGCTTGTCTTCTGCCAGGTATTCGAAGAAGAGCGGTTCGTAGAACTCTTCGTAGTGGTCACCACCCTCGTCAACGACTTCATTCGGCTGTTCGTGAAGGTAATTCGGGTTCCGATCAAGAAGGCGTTTTTCCTGGATGAAGTATAGGAAGATCATCCGGTCAAGAATGACCTGCACATATCGTTGCTTCGCATCACCACGATCGTCAGGGATGCCTGTGACCTCTTGAATGAGATCTGTCCGGAGTTCCTCGAACTGTTCATAGAACTCCTTGACGACCTGTTGCGTGTCGTAGAGTGTATCGTAAATCGCAGCAGAGGAACCGTACTCGATCGAGTTCAGTTTCTGGAGAATAGTGTTCTTCTCTCCGCTGTCCCGCGTGAACTGCTCCTTCGAGAACGAAATCTTTTGATGCTTAATTCGGCCGTGCTGCTGGCCTTCCCAACTCCGAACTCGTGTGATGAAGGTGAAATGCTCGAAGTCGTTGGTAGCAACGAGGTTGGTGTGTCGTGATCGATTTTCCGGTTTGAAGTCCGTGGCTGTCTCGCCGGGACCAGCATTGACAATGACGATGAATTCGTCATCATCAAGCTGGACTACGAGTTCGTTATCGCCCCCTAGTTTCGGGCGTGGTTTGAGCCCGCGCTTTTCAAAGGAGTTCGCTATATCCTTTAAAGAGTCCCAGCCTGCAATATCGGATGCGGTGATTTGCTGGAGAGTCATACCACCTGAAGTTGCTTTACTCATATGAAAATGATGGATATGAGGGTGACTTTCGACTGAACTGGTCAATTCACCTGTTGAATAGAGTGTAAGAAGCAGCACGTATTTCACTAGCTTTCGTAGATGAAGTCGAAAACGACCAATAGCGAGACGCTCAGTTGATGCAATGCATTGAGTATTTCCAGCGCCTCGAATCTGAAGGGCAAGGCTGGGAGCTGGAGAGCCGGAGTCGTGAAGAATTGGAGAGCATTGAAGAGGGGCATGGGGGGATATCACTTTTCGCAAAGCGCTCTATCATCCTCAACAATCTCTATGGAGTCGATATCGAGGACGGAGCAGTCGAGATCTGCAAACTACGCTTGTGGCTGTCGATGGTCGCTGATATCGAGGACGAACCGAACGAGGTCGAACCACTACCGAATATTGATTTCAACATCCGTCAGGGTAACTCGCTAATTGGATTCACTGAGCTCCAAGAAGTCGCACGGGAGGATGCCGGCGACGCGTCACTCTCGAATTGGGGCGTCGGAACTGCAGTTAAAGATCTTTATGAGGATGTCATCCGAGAACAGGACCGCCATCGAGCTGCGGATTCTGCCCGTGAAGCCCAGAATGCTCGTAAAATGGCTGAGCGAAAAATCGACATTCATAGCGAGGTGCTTAATGAGAAGATCCGCGATCAGTTCAACGAACATGTGGACGAGGATATTTCTCTTGAGGAATTAGAGGAGTTCTCACCGTTTCATTGGGTGCTCGAGTTCGCGACCGTCTATCGCGGAGGCGGCTTTGATGTCATAATTGGAAACCCACCCTGGGATGAGCTGAAGCCATACCGGACAGACTTCTTTCCAAAGTACGATACTGAGTTTCGTAGCCGCCCACCAGGTGGAAAAGACAAGAAGGTAGAGGAGCTCTTAGAGCTCCCTGAAATCGCTGCCGAATGGGAGAAGTTCCAGCGCGACAAGGAACGGCAAGCGACCTATATCAACAAGAGTGGGGAATATCAGTACCAGACGCCAAGCGTGGAGGGACAACAGGTTGCACGGACGAACGACCTCTCCCTATTGTTCTTCGAGCGAGTCTATGATATCGTCAGAGATGGTGGTTATGTTTCTCAGCTGCTTCCTGGTCCATTCTTTAATGCCGCAGCTGGGAAGGATTTGCGAGTACATTCCTTAGAAGAGTCTGAGATTCAGAGCATCATCGGATTTGAAAACAGAGGCATTTTCTCCGACATAGATACTAGATATAACTTCGGTATCGTTACGCTCCGAACAGAGGGGAGTACTGATATTGTTCACGGAATATTTCATCAGACTTCCGTTGACGCTCTTCGGTCGATTGACGAGGTAGCTCTAGAAATTCCAGCGCGCATCCTCAAAGAGTATTCTCCCGGAGCTCGAATTTTCCCCAACATTGAGGAACAACAGGAGGTATCAGTGCTGGATAAAATTCTCCAAACACCACCATTGGCAACTGAAATTGAAGGCGCTTGGCGTACGGTCTTGTACAAGGAACTGGATCGAGGACGAGATCGGGATAGATTCATCGAAGACGAATCCAAAGGGGATTATCCAGTCTATCAGGGAAAGAACATCCACCAATTCTGTTATGAGTCGACCTACGTTGACAACCTTGAACCAATCTCTTTGTGGAGTGTCGATGAGGAAATCGAGGAGCTGAGTGCGAAGTATCGCGTTCGAGAGAAGAACTTCCGTGCCCGGGACGATGCAATCAGCCTCAAGAAGGCAATCTACAACAAGTGTGCTGATGACTCTGAGTTCAGTCATCTCCCGTCAAGTTCCCAGAAGCGTTTCGTCAATCGGTTGCTAACGGAAGAGTTCGACCGGCCCGAACTTTCTTTGGAAGATGTCCGTCTCCATAGTTCTGAGTACCGACTTGTGCTCCGTGAGGTCGCTCGTGCAACTGACGAACGGACGTTAATTGCGGCTGTAATCCCACCAGGTGGAGTCGTCGTCCATACGCTGTACACGGTCCGGCCATTCGAGGCGAACCCTACCAAGGACGATCTTTCGGAGTTCCCGATGCACAGTGCTTACGATCGTGTTTTCACCGATAAGGAGCTTTTCGTAGCGCTTGGGCTGATCAACAGTATCCCCTTCGATTTCTTGATGCGAACAAAGGTGGATTCCCACGCCTCAAAGTACAAGTTTGAGGAGTCACAGGCTCCCCGACTCACCCAGGGCGACGACTGGTTCCACTACATCGCTAACCGAGCGGCGAAGCTCAACTGCTACGGTGAGGAGTTTGCCGAGATGCGTGAGCGACTTGGTGGGATTGAGCCGGCGACGGATATGGAGACTCGGCGTGAACTACAAGCCGAAGTCGACGCGGCCGTGTTCCACGCATATGGGTTGGATGAGGAGGAAATGCAGTTCGTCCTAGATGACTTCCATCGGGTGTCGAATCCTCGAATTATGACGGAACCGTACTTCGAGAAGATCGCAGAGAAATACATACATCTGGAAGACGCTGGGCCGATGGAATAACTTTTGAACCACCACTACCTCGATTCCTAAATGTTATTACGTTCAGTTTTACTGATGAATGCTGTCTAGCGCTCGTCGGGTCATCGCTCCATCGACATTCAGATATTGACGTGCGGTCTTGATGTCTTCCCACCCGAACATTGCTCGGAGGGCGGGAAGATCTAAGCCTCTTCCTGCATGATACGACGCGGCTGTTGCACGTAACCCGTGTAATGAGGTTGCGTCGTTAGACAGTTCTGGAGACTGCTCCAGCGCGGTTTCAAGTCGTCGCTGTAAAGTTGAGAAGGAATACGGCCACCCGCCATGTTCATTGAGTAGTAGTTCAACCGCGACTCGGACTCGATATGAGAAGTGGTACGGAATTGTCCGAGATGCTGCTTCCGTTTTCGGTAGCCAGTAACGGTCAGCAAAGCTCTGAAAATTTGCATTTGGATTATGATCTAGTCGTTGTTTCACCGCTTGCCGACAGTATCCACAGATACCGCCCTCTCGTCCTTTCGTACAGTTTTCCTGTGTGGGAATCTGGATCATCTGCCGCTCTAGGTCAATCCACGATGTAGACAGGTGTGTCGTTTCTCCTGGTCGAAGTCCCAGACGACCACCGAGGAGAATGGCTGCTCGTGTTTCGAGCCTTCGTTGTGTATTTCCCATTCGCCCCGCTCCTTCTAACAATAGTTCGAACTCACGTTCGCTAAGGGCCCTCTCTCTTGTTGCTACCATATCTATCGCTGTCTGTCGATACAGAGATAACCCCAGTCTTCTCCGAGGGTCTAGGTAAATAGGTCAAAGCCTCGGGGCAGGTAGAGGTGTCCCCAGCGTCTTTTCATTCGTTTGGCCTTGTTTAGACGCCTGATTTCACCCGGTAGCGGCGTCAAGCGCTAGCTCGACGTTTCTGACGGCGCATTTGCAAACGAGTTCGCGGAACTGGCCGAACCAGGTTCTCGCTCGAACGATCTCGCCGTTTTTTCGCCGAAGCGCGAAAAACGTCGATTCGATATTTGAACGTTGATGGTAGGTCGTATCATCGAGCAAGACATTGTTTGCGACGCCGTGCCAGCCGAATTCGCGGTGCTTGATCACCGGTTTGACGCCCTCAGACCGGAGCTTCTGTCGAAGCAACTCCCAGTCGTAGCCTTTGTCAGCGGTCAGAATCCTCAGTTTGTCTAGATTACGCGTGAGCAGTTGCCACGCGATCTGTGTATCGTGCGGTTGTTTCATCGAGCAATGTATATCTAGAATCGCACCAGTTTCGCAATCGATCAAAGCGGTCGTTTTCACCGCTCTGAACGTGTAATTCGTCCGTTTGGCGTAGTGCTGGCTCGCCGCGACGCGATCCATGCCGGTCGCGTCGATTGCCTGGATCTCGCCAGTGTCGTGCAGCTCCGCCGACAACCGCAGCAGCCGTCGCCAGATCGGCATTTTCAGCTCCTGCATCCGCGCACAGACGGTGGTGAAATCGGGCAGTTCGAACGGTTCTAGGTCGAGAAGCCGACTGATCCGCGGCATTTCGTACAGCACTTCCAGCAGTCGTCGGTACGGCAGGTCGAGATAGGTTTTGAGACCGTGGATCGAGACGATCACCCAGTCGGCGTAGCCGCCGTCACCGCGCTGTAAGGCGGATTTTGGGTTGCCAACGACGGCTTTTTGAGCGAGCGTAGTGATTTTCTTTGTGAAGTGGGCGATCTTGGTGTGCACAACCGGATCTACCCGCTTCACTTCCTAGTAAGTTAGACATTTAGCATGAGGTACTAGGAATCAGATACTAGTTTGTGAGTCGCTAAGCCGTACGGTTTCGTGTGTCTAAACAAGGCCCATTCGTTTTCAACATCAAGGGTTCTTGACGACGCGAAACTCGAGAACTGAGCCGGGAGATAGCTACAAGTTTCTACTTGAGAAGGACTCTGTCGATGACAGCAGTAGCCGAAGAGAAAACGGGTGTTCTCAGACCTCATATCCCCGATGGAGAGAAACTGATAACCACTTTCACGGGGGAAATCAAGACTGTCGCGTTAACTGACCGGCGGGTAATTGAAATGCACCATCTCAGTGGAGAGGAGAGCAAGGAGACTGAGGTAAAGAGCGTACTTCTCACGAGCGGCTATGTCGTCGGCACAGAATACGGAAATAGTGAACAAACTGAAAAAGCAGACGTAGAGCGAGCAATTGGGGCGCTTCTTGTGGGTGGCGGTATTCTGGGTCTCCTGATGGGACTATCCGATATTGCAATCGTCCCTATCGGACTCCTATTGGTATTCTTGGGCGGGTTGACTCTCTATCTTGCAGAGGACGAAGAAGGAGGCCAGGTGACCATGACGCTTCGGCGAGCGGGCGATATCCCGGATATGACGTGGACGTTCCCGCGAGGTGAAACGCAAGTTGCGGAGGCGCTGTCGGAGCAGGTCGCTCGACTCAACCAGCCTGAGTAGTTTCTCGCTGTGATAGTACGAGATCGACGCACAGTCTCCCCAATTGGACGTGGGGAACTCGAAGACTGAGCAGGGACGTAGATTCAAGTGCTGTCTTGTTCTGTTCGCGGTCGTGAAACGAAGAAATTTCTACGTTCTGTCTCTCGGAATTGCCTTCGCTGTGGGCACTGGGGTGGCGCTGCTAGGTGTCGGTGTTCTGTATGGCTTTCCTGACATCGGCGCAGGCGGTCAGCAACAGGCATCGATGGCCACCGAGACACCTTCTACTCAGGTGCCTCCAACAGCCACACCGGAACCAACTGTCACGCAATCACCGACTCCAACTGAACCGTCGCCATCTATCGACGTGAGTGCGATTCGAGGAATAGAGCGGAATCGAAATCAAATAAGCGCCAGAGTTGAGCTAAACGGCGCATCCAAAGTGACGTTCGAACATGAAGGGCAGGAAATTGGGAGCTTCACAAAGAGTCACCACAAAGTCTTCCACGAACTCAATGACGAACCGGTCGTTGAGCAGGGTGAGATCGTGAAGGTATACGGGTACTGGGGCGGAAAGCGACATTCGATTGCTAACAAGACCATCGTCGGCGTGTAACCTCTCACTTTTCACGAGTGCGCAGCCTCTCATTCAGGGTGAAATTCTTGGAGGCCTCCTATCTTTGTCGTAACAGTTGACAGCCCAATACCCGTCCTGACACCAGTCAACTAGTCCAGCGAACGCACGGCTATTTGTTAGCCCGGGGGCTGGGCGGAGGGCGCGAACGTGAGCGCGTCGCTGAGCAGTTGTACGTCGTGAAAACGCCGCGATGCTGGAACATCGCGACAGCAGGCGCGTGAGCGCCCTCCGGAGTTTCTCCAATGGCAACTTCGAACGCGATCACACAAGTAGTTTCGCCAGCACAGCGTGCAGCCAGCGAACAGGACAGTCCCGACGCCAGGGTTGAGCACGACCCCGCGAGTCGGTCACAGTGTCCCGAGTGCGACGGCGACGTCGTCACCCGGGACGAGGAGTCGTTCTGTGGGGACTGCGGCGTCGTCGTCGCGGCGGAGTGGGTCGACCGCAGTCCGACGCTCGTCGACCTGGGCATGGTCGGCGACGCGTCGAAGAGCATCGAGACGGTGAACCCTCTCCGGACGGACAAGGGCCTCCACACCAAGTTCTCGCTCGGCGCCGATGGCTACGGCAACTTACTCTCCGACCCGCAGCGCCGGAAGTTTCGCCGGCTACGGAAGCGCCACCGGCGATACCAGTTCGGTGCCCGTCGCAAGCGAACCAAACGACTCAACGAGGGCCTGCGGGACGTCGAGATGATCGGCGGCAACCTGGCTCTGCCCGACCACGTCGTCGAGACGGCGGCCCGGTACATGCGTCGGGCTTCGGCAGCCCGCTTGCCCGGCGGTCGGATGGCCTGGGAGTCCCTCGCCGGCGGCGCCGTCTTGCTCGCCGCGCGGACGGGGTCACTCGGCCGCCCCGACGTCGACGTCGCCATCGCCGCCAACGCCAAGTCGACCCACGAGCGGGTGTGTGCCGCCGCACGGAAGATCCGGTGTGACTGCGGCGTCGACGCCCCTGTCGTCCGCCCGAACGCCACACAGGCCGTCGTCGACGCGCTCGACGACAACGCACTCCGTGGCGGTGACGCCGTGCGCACCTGGCGGCTAGCCAGGCAACTCCTCGCCCTCGGCGACGACGTCCCGGTCGGGCCGGGGACGCCTCGCCTCACCGTCGCGGCGGCGGCCGTCTACGCCGCGGACCGGCTGACGTCGGGCAAGAGCCTCACCCAGCAGCAGGTCGCCGACGCCGCTAGCACGGTCGTCCCGACGACCAAGAGCAAGATCGCCCGGTACAACTGCGAGCTCGTTGACGCCTACGCCGCGCGCCACGGGACCGAGAATCCCGACGTCGTCCTGGAGCATGACCCAGCCGCCCCGGCCTGAGCCGTAGCTGAGGGAGCAGTCTCAGTCGAACCTCGCACTCAGTACCCGACGTAGTCGTCCGGGAACGCTTCCTGCAACAGGTCAGCCGTGACGCGCTTCGCGACTTTCGCGTCTTTCGGCGAATGGTACCAGTCGACCGAGAGAACGCGAACGGGCGGATAGATCCCCGTGAAATACGCCCCCTCGTCGCCTGGAGAGTTGATGTGTTCGTCGAGGCGGGCAACGACTGAGTCCCGCGTCGCCCCGACATATAGAATTCGTCTCGCACTCTTTGCATCCTGCCATCGGCTGATACTCCTAGGAGAAGCGCCGCGAATCGCGCCGACGTTCCCGGCGTCGCGGTTCTGGAAGCACTCCAGGATGTAGACGGCGTTCGTTCGAAGTGACCCGTCGGTTAACGGGAGGAGGCGGGCCACGATCGTCGAGAGGGATGTATCGTGCTTGAGCGGGAGAAAGTCCGACGTCGTTCGGTAGCAGTCCCGAGGAATCTCCGGAATGACGTCGGAACGGATCTGTTTTCGAAGGGATGCCTCACGCGAATCACCGTATGACGGTGCATCGATTGTCCCACTCCCAGAGGGACTATACATTGGCTAGTGTTTCCATCTCTACGTGGTAAAAACCGCGGCGTAGAGTGAAAGTGAAGTGGGGAATTAGTGGAAAGCGGGAAGAGAAAATCACGGCCTGTAGGTCGGTATATCCCTGGCGATACTGCGGAGTTCGCGACCGGTTTGCCACGGATGGCATCTGTCGGCCCGTTCCAGGCGACGGAATTCGGCGAGATGAACCCAGCTATAGGAGGCGGAAGAGACGGTCCGCTTTTTGAGATGCTCGACTACTTCCTGTTCAGTGATCGAGACGCCCTCGTCCTGCGCGTCTGCGACGAGTTGTGCCAGTTCCTTCTCCTTCTGGTCCGAGACCAGGTCGTCCGCCTGGTATATCTGGGTGGCAGCCTCCTTGACTGCTTGCGGGCTGTCGAGCGCGTCCTGATCCAATCCGATGTAGCCTTTCGGAAGCACTCGGAAATCCTCGAAGTAGAGGGCCGTCACTTTCCCAAGCTCGGGTGATTCACCGCCTGAGTCCTTCTCGTAGATACCGACGATCTCGTCGGCACCGGTCGCGAGCAGATGGTACTTGAGGAAAAATTCGAGATCGCCAGATATCCCCGGGATGTCGGGTGTATCGCCGAGAACGACCGGGTAGGCTCGCGTATGTTTCTCGAGTTCGTGGTGGACTGACCGAAAGCGCTGACGGAAGCCGCCTCGGTAGCTCCCAAGCAAGAGGTACCCGATAACGCCACTCCGTTTGAGCGGTTGATACTCCTCGTTGACGTACTTTGCAATTGCATCCCAATCCCCAGGTGAGAACTGGTCTGTCCCCTGCAGCGCACGCCTGATCGCGGCATACACATCAGTACTAAAGTCCGGAACGTGTGGTCCGTCTCCGCCATCACCCATACTCGAGCCTTCGCATACCAATCAGGAAAAACCTCCGATCAACCGGTCCGGTTGAACCTGAGTTATTTATGGCCACGGGGTAGTACTAGAATACATGCGGGACCACACTGGTGGAGACGAGAGCCCCATGGAGCGCCAGCGTGAGATGATGCAAACCATCTCCCAGGAAACGCGCCACCAGATCCTTCAGGCGATTCTCGGCCATCCCGAGCACCTGCCGTCGTTGGACGAACTCGATCATATGATTCCCGACGTGACCGACAGTTCGATCGAGGAGGGTGCGGAGCGACTGATCGAAGAAGACCTCGTGACCACATACGAGGTCAGTAATGACGCTATCAAAGCAGCTGGACACAGCGCCCGCTCGCACCCGAACAGGTTCTACGGATTGACGCCCGAGGGAGTACGAGTACTCGCTGAGTTCAATTACCTCTCGTCAGTGCCGGTACTGCGGGCCGTGTACGATCACACCGAGCAGACGGAGAAAACGCAGCGCCACCTCCAGGGCATCCGGCCGGATCTCCCTGAAGCCGTCGCCGAAGCGCTTGCGTTTGACGAGCTCCCCAACGAAGAGTTGGAAGCAGATGATGTGGCCGCTGGGAGTCAGCTAGCGTCCAGCCGAACAGCTGATACCGACAGCGGCGAGTCTGCTTTCAGCGAGCTATTCGAGTGATAGCTTGGTCCAATCTAGACAGCAATTCAGTAACCTGCAAGCCATCTCTCTTCTAGTATCCCACCTGAGCCTTATATGAGATGACGAGGCCAGTACGGGGTGGATGTCTGGCCGTGGTCCATACGAATCTATGCCGAATCAGAATCTCCGCAACTCGACCCCAGTGAATAGCCCCCGCTCTCGAACACGTCTGAACAATCAGAGAATGAATCGAACCTGCGAGACCTGTAACCGAGCGGTCCCGACAACTCGAACGCAGTGCACCTTTTGCAGTGCAGAGGACGTGAGGCAGTTCTCGTCAGACAGCAACGGCGCGAGGGACGAATCGTGGTCGTACGGACGGGCAGTTCTCACTCTCGTTCCGGCCTCGAACCGATATCTGGCTGCTGCTCTCGGTAGCGCCGCGTTCGAATTCGCCACTCCACTCGTTGACTCGCCCCACGTCTCCCACAGTGACGTGCAGGCAATCTACGACTTCGACACGGCGCCTGCGTCGACGCTCACCAGTAGCTGGGACTGTGACCTTCCCTCGACAGTCCGACTCGACACCGACCACGGCCAACAGCTGCTCGAAACAGCAATCGCGAAGACCGACGACGGGCCCGTGGATACGACGTCGGCACACCTGTTCGGTGTCGAAGGGACGCCGCTCGGAACACTCGATGAACTTGACAATCAGGTCGAAGCCGACGAGACGTACTGGCTCGTCCCCGGCATCGTCCGCCGATATTCGGCG